>CESF01020615.1_pt1 | contig 14479 bp, 17 predicted proteins | sample 356331 | NCBI WGS metagenome assembly CESF01 (sample SAMEA2621779, study PRJEB7988) | marine metagenome | biome: marine biome (ENVO:00000447); feature: surface water layer (ENVO:00002042); material: "saline water (ENVO:00002010), including plankton (ENVO:xxxxxxxx)" | depth 5 m
CACGGAATGTTGTTCATAGAAAATACATATTTAAAGACAAAAAAGTTTGCAAACATAGTACAAAAGTGCTATAAACTAAATACGAAAGGAGTATAATATGCAACCAAAGAAAAAAGTAGAACGACCTAAAACACTTGGTGGTTCAGATGCAATTCGCATTATGGAAGGTGATTGGCACACACTCTGGCTAGAAAAAACAGGGCGTCAAGAACCTGCTAACTTGGATCGGGTGTTACCTGTTCAGATCGGCATTGTTACAGAGAAATTAAACAAGCATTGGTTTTGGCAGGAAACAGGACATAAACTATTATCACATAGAGTGCAACACGATTTCACAGATGGATTCCGACACGCTAGTCTTGATGGTATAGCAAATGTTAGTGACAAATTTTGTGTCCTAGAGTGTAAGCATACCAATGCCAACAACACTTTAGAAAATGTTATACGAAAATATATGCCACAACTACAACATTATATGCAAGTTGCAATGATGGATAGAGCGTACCTCTCAGTAATTTTTGGTAATATGAGATACGAATGGTGTGAAATACAATACGATAATGAATACATAAAGATGCTTTACGAAATGGAAGATACCTTTTGGAAGCAACACATACTGACAGACAAAGAACCAGAGAATATAAAAGCAGAAAAAATAGTACACGATTATACAGACAACATAAAAGTAAACGAAATGATTCGTATAGATATGGAGAAGAACAATGAGTTTGTAGCTAATGCACATACTTGGCGTGAAACAAAAATTCCATACGATCAACACCGAGCAGTTGGTAAGGTATTGAAAGAACTAATACCTGCCAACTGTCGTCTTGCTGAAGGTGGTGGTATCAAGATATCAAGAACAAAAGCAGGACACCTAACCATCAAAGAAAACAAAGGAGGTTAATATGATGGCTAATATAGAACCAAGGGTAAAGAAGATACTTGCAGAGTATGATCTTAAACCCGAACACGCTTTGTGGGAACTCAAACGAGGTGGCAAAGCAACACTAATTATGTTGCATAAATACTGCGAACTTGTTGGAGCTAAAGCAGGTATTGTTATTGATGACATTGTAGAAGTAGAAACTAATTCTGCACAAGGTATAGCAGTAGTTAAATGCTATGCTCACAATGACAAAATGAAAGTCATTACCTACGGAGAAGCTAGTCCTAAAAATAGTAAGGTTGCTTATCCATATGCAATGGCTGAAAAGAGAGCAGTAGATAGAGCCATACTTAAACTTGTTGGATTACACGGCTTTGTGTATTCAGAAGATGAGTTTGATACTACAGACCAGAAGATCGGATCTGCAGATGATGACGCTATCAAAACATTTCTTACTAATATTGAAGGTAGCAAAACAGTAAAACAAGCTACAGGATATTATGAAATGGCTAAAGTAAACATAGCTAAAGCCAAGAAGTCCAATCCGGGATTGTACCAAATGGCAGTAGCTAAATATGAATCTAAACGAAAGGAACTACAAAGTGTATAATAAGATTCAAATCATTGGCAACCTTGGTGCTGATCCCGAAATTAAACAAACGGGTGCAGGTACTAACTATGCCTTATTGTCAGTAGCTACAAACAGAGTAGTGAAAGGCGAGAAAGAAACCGAATGGCACAAGTGTGTCGTTTGGGACGATAAAATTGCAGACATCTTAGCTAAATATACTAAGAAGGGTAGCAGAGTTTTATTGGAGGGTAGACTTACATACAGAAAATGGCAGACCGAATCTGGTGAAGAGAGAATAAAAGCCGAGATTCATTTAGATAGATTCAACTCAGAAATGAAGTTGATGGATTCTAAGTCTGATGGTGTGCCAATGTCTGCACCTATAGAACAGCCAAAACCAATGGCTGACATAGGTGAAATCATTGATGACGACATTCCATTGTAATGTTTAAAAACATTATTGTAACTTTGTGGATTGCATTTGACGGACAACTATATGTTAAGTATGCTCTGCCATTGCAACACAAGTGCGATATCTTTACTTGGTGGAGTGTGCAGGAGCAGTACCTACACACTCCATTGGATATTGTAGCAATGAAATGTACTAGAGTTAAAGACTTTAGAATAAATAAAAGGATATATAATTATGACAAGAAATGAAGCACGAGTCTTAAAGTTTGTAGAAGATTTTTTGATGATGTATGGATTTAGTCCTTCGTATAAAGAGATTGCTGAACAGCTTACCTTTGCCTCACCTTCACAAGCACACAAAATTTGTATGCAGTTGGTAAAGAAAGACAAATTAATTAAAGGTGTTGGTGCCAGAAACTTGGAGATAAAATGATTAGCAAAATAGAACCAATAACAAAATTAAAACAAGAAAGAACTCAACAGTTAATTGCAGAGTTGTATTGGGATCACGACAGATTATCTCAAGGTGGTAGAGAAACAATAGACAAGTTAGCAAGGATATGGGGTGTACCTACAGAAGAAGATATGGTGGGAGCAGATTCGCACATTGATGATTTGCCATCAGACACGGAGAGAAATGATGGGTAAATTTAGTAAGAGCAAAGGGTATAGAGTAGAAGCTAAACTTGTTAAGGAGTTTGTTAAAAATGGAATCAAAGCAAGACGACAACCAATGAGCGGAGCAATACCAGATTTCCCTTACGATATAGAAATAAGACAAGAACCTTGGCACAAACTAAGCGTAGAAGTAAAAGCAAGAAAAGACGGCGCAGGATTTAAAACATTAGAAAGATGGAAGTCTGGTGCTGACTTGCTGTGCCTACACAAAGATCACGGCACAACAATGGTATGTTTAGACTTGCCTTTATTTATAGATATATTAAAACAAGCAGATAATGAAACACAAGATTAATGATGAAGGTGAAATAGTTGACAAAGATGGAGTACCAATCTTAGATCACAAAGGAAAAATTATAGTTGTACCATTAGAATATCAGTATCATTACCGACATTATTTAGAAGATGATTAGCTTATAGGTAGAATAAAAGTAAAATTAGTCCTACAACGCCTATAGCTGAGTACAGAGGGTACTTTGCAATTTGAAGTATAATCTTACCCCAAACCTTGCCACATACCTTTCTAGCCTTCTCTATGCCTGTCATTTTTGCCTCCAAGTAATCTATTATTGTTTTTTGTTTTTGTTTTGCCATTGTTGTCCAATTTTCTCAGCACTACGCCCAACAGTATAACCACCAACACCAATCATTATAATATCTAGTAGTGAATTTTGCACGGACTCAGGAATGTTTGGTGCTGTAAATCCAAACCAATGTGCTACCATTAATCCTGCAAAGAGTAACATCATTATAGGACGCCAACTTCTTTGCAACCAAGTGCCTTGTGCTTCTAATTGTATTACAGTAGCGGCGGCCTCTATTTCTTTTAGATCGCCTGTAATAATTTTATGTTGTAACTCAGCTTTAATTTTTTCTTTTTCTGCTTTAGATGTAATTACTTTATCTACAGTAGAGAATATTGATTTAGCTATGGGTGCAAGTAATGGTAACATTCTATCTCCTATATAACATTATTATAAAATAGATGTTCACCATATTCGCAAACAGGCTGTACATCATAAGACCATTTAGGTTTAACTGCTTTAGTGTGATAATGAGTAGAGTTTTGTGTATTGTCTGCAATCTTACCAGACACGACAAGAAACGCTATGCCAAGCATTTTTATATATATAGGATCAACCATACTTAACTCTTTCATTTTATCTTTATTAGGATCACCTTCGTTCCAACAACTAAACTGCCAATCTTTTAAACAAACTTCTTGATGAGTATTGCCATACCATCTACGAGCATTAACTCTATTATTAATAACATTAGCTACACCAATCTGACCATCAGTATCACAGCCACGACATTCTCCCCACATTGTTCTAGCCATTGTATCTAAATCTTCAAAGTTAACTTCAATCATATAATACCTAGTATCTTTAACTCATAATAAATGAAAACTAATAGACCTGCAATAGCTACTACACTTATTATTAAAGTTTTTCTTTTCTCTTGTGCATCTCTCATATCTCTTAATTGTTTCTTTTTCTTGGCACGGACAGATGCAATTTCTGCTTGTAACCTTTCCCATTGACCTGCTGATCCATAAAGCAAGAAGATTTCTCGCAATTCATTTCGCATATTTCTAAGTTCTTCTTTACGAAGATGTGCTTCTATAGCTTCAGCTTCCACATTACTAAACTTGCCGAATATACTACTACCTTTTTTCTCTGCTTTAACATCAAGGTTTGCTTCACCTATTGCCCATTTAGATATATATCCTGACATAGTAGATAAATCTTTACCTACTTTAATACCTTGCATAATTACTGAGTGTGCTGTCTTAACTGCGGCAAATGCTGAGATTGGATCAATCATTAATGCAACCTTTGATAAACAAAGTCATCATTCTCAAAGCACGACGCTTCTATAAACTCAATAGCATCTTCCTTTGATTCAAAATAATTAGCTATAATAAGAACAGTAAAGGATTTCTTTTTATTACGAATAACTTTGTAAGTTAATTTTATATCTTCCATTGTAGTAGACTCACTATAACAGTTACCATTACTCCTATAATAGTAGCTGATGAACCCCAGATCAATAGTTCAAGCCTTTTAATACGATATTCTAATCCTTTAATTGCACTCTTTGTCATATCTCTATACACAACACATTCACGCTCGTGAGCTTCCATTTCAGAAGCTATTGCTTTGAGAGAACGAGTGTCCATTTATGAGATGTCCAGAAAATATGCTTGTTGATCTTCAGTAATGTTAGTCCATTTTGCTTTTACAGCTTTGACTCCGGTAGCATTGGACTTGGTAAAGTCAGTTTCATTAACATCATTGTAGCTAGTTTTATATCCATCTGACAAAGATACATAAGTCTTTCCATCTATTTCGCCCCACCACCAAATTTGTTTTTGATGCCAAGAATTATCTGTTTGTTTATCTGTCCAATCTTCAGATGCTTTCATTGATTCAGGGTGTTTGACATCAGTCATTTTTTCTGTTGTGTGATATAATTTCATAACATTCTCCTATGGTCTAAGTCTATGCCAACCATAATAATTAGTATTAACAGTTGATCCTAAATTGTAATAATAGTTATTACCATAGCCATATATTGTTCCATCAGATGCACGAATATAATGCGACCAATAACCACTATAATAATGTCCCATTGATATAAAATCTTCTATTGCAATATCTGTATTACCTATATAGCTAGAACCTGATGATTCTGTATGATTCCAAGGCGAAGGATATAAAAATGCACCATAATAACTTGTAGCACTTGTTGTAGCTTGATATGGGTGTGCAGTAGAATGATATCCCCATAACCATAAACGACCTTGTGTATCTAAACCATACCACCCCGGTGAATTATAACCACTTGTTCTCATTGGAAAACAAGCCTTCATTGTTGTTGATGGGAATACTAATGCAGTTTTACTAATTGTACCATCAGCACTTGAGTTAACTGTATAGTGTTGATAAGTATTAAATGTAGCAGTAGAAGGTATATTAACACCTGTAGTAGCTGTTGTATTTCCTTGTAATTGAGCACCGTTGCCGTTATATCCAACCATTCTAAATCCATTACCTGTATTTGTAGCAATAGTAAGTTGATACATATCACCCGGCCCATCTGTTGTATTTGCATTGCTTGCATCTGAATTACCTAACCAAAGCACAGCAGAAGATGTTGATGGATTACCTGTAATATTTACAGCACTAAAGTTTTCAGATCCTCCAACTTGTTGAAACGCTGATTGATCAGTTGTATTACCAATACCTAATTGACCATTAGTATTATAACCAATGGAAAATAAATCACCATTTGCTTGTATAACATAGCCTTGTGCTGATACAGCAGAAGAATAATATCCCATACAATGCAATTCAGCTTGTTCAACATTGCTTACTCCTGAAAGTTGTGCAAAAGATTGACGAGCAGTACCACCACCTACACCATTAGTATCACTACCACAATGAAATAAATTACCACTATTATCTACAACCCAAGTACAATACATTCCTGCAGATATCATTTTAACATTTGATATACCTGTGATTACAGTAGGTACAGACCTTGCATTAGTTGTACCATCTCCTAATTGTCCTTGAGCATTATGACCAAAAGCCATAACTCTGCCATCGTGTAAAATAACAAATACTCTTATATTTGTAGTCCATTGATAACCTCCGAACCAATTTGGTACTATACAAGCAATTTCACAAGTAACACTATTGTTAGTTGCATCTGGCCCAAAATATGGATTCTTAACCCATTGGTATCTATCTACTGTATCTCCTAATCCTAATTCACCACTACCATTCTCTCCTGTAACAAACATATTACCTTTGTTTGTTAATGCCCAAGAAGAACCACCTTTGTTCCACAGACGAACAAAGTATTCTCCACTCTTCAATCCACCAAATTCCATAGACATTTTACTTTTTAGTACAACATTATCAGCCGCCACATTGGGTAAAGGTGCGGCACTTAAATAGTTATACCCTCTCATAACAGGTTCATAATTACCATTTAGATAACATAGTGAAGCATAGACATTATGCATATCGTCTCTTGCTCTTTTTACAGGGCCACATTCAGGGTTTGGCATACCATCATAAGGAATCCAATCTGCACTTGCACCTGATTTACCATTGTATTCTGCTAACCAAGGTCTTTTACCATCTGTGCCTGTATCAGTAGTAGCTTTAAATGTATTAGCATATAAAGGAACATTACTGCCTAAAACATCTACTTGATAAAAAGCATCAGAGTTTGACCAAGTAATTGATGTTCCACTAGCTTTTAAAATCTGTCCTGTTGAACCTATAGGTACTCGTTGTTCAACCGATCCGTTATGTGTAAGCAAATCACCAGATGTAGTTAATGTACCTGTACCCTGTGCCATTACATTCCAATGTGTAGTATTAGTTGAGGAAGGTGCTCCTGCATTTGTTCCTGTCTTAGATGTAGTATTTACATACACCCAAGAGGAGCCAGAATGCGACACTACATCATCTGCTTCGTATGTATTACTCGTAGAGAATGCACCTCTCCAAGTAAACTTTATTTTTCCTAAATCAACTGTTGCCATTTTTCTACCTCCTTTATGGCATATTTATTAGCAAATGTCCACTAGTGTCAATACTCATAAAAATTGAGCCTGTTGCGAAGAAATATGTATCATAATCAGAAAGTGTTAGATTCTCTGATCCTCCCACTAATGTATGCTCTTGTGTTGCTATAGTTCTACCTGTGCCATCTACTGTTTTTTTAAGACCAAAAAACTTACTAGCTATAGTAGAAATTGCACCAACCTGTGCATTAATTGCTTCTTTTGTACGAAGAGGTGTCATACCTTTCGTGTTTTCTGTACCTGTTTGTGCTTCAGATTGACTAGCTATAGATAAGAAAATACCATCTGATCCGTCTGCACCTGCAGGGCCTTGTGTACCATCAGAACCTCTAGGTATTGTTAAATCTAGAACTCCTGTAGTAGCATCATATGTTGAAGTTGCACTTGTACCTGCATCACCTGTAGCCACATTTACTGTTTGTACCCCTTGAGCAGATTGAGCAATAACATTACCACTTGAATCAAACGCTAGAGTTTTACTTGCTCTATCTGTTTTAGCAGGTAATGTAAGTGTTGCACTTTCATCATAATCATTTTGTGTAATGCTTCTTGATATTTTATCATTAAGATCACCAAAGATAGCAATACCTTGATCTTGTTCAGTATTAAGACTTGTTATATCTAAACTAGAACTTGTAGGAAAATCTACTGTTCTTTCTATTGTTATTCTTCTTAATACAGTAATTACTGTACCTGCAGTTTGTCCAGATCCAAATGTAAGTGTACCACCTGAACCATATTCATAAGCACTATCTGATGCAGATGTTGTTGCTTGAATACTGAATTGAGTAGTTGTTGTCGGGTTTGTACTGTATGTAGCTAAAGTAGAACCAACATATACTTTAACATCAGTTACAGCAAAAAACTCAAATGGTATTGTAAAAACTGTTTGACTTGCCGTAGCTGTGTAAATTACTCTTGGAGTATTATTTGCACTTGATATTGTCATTCTATTACCACATCATTATATAAATCTCTAAATGCTTGATCCCATAACCAAAAATTATTTAAAGGTATCAACTTTCTTAACATAGTCTTTTTTTCAACATCTGACAAGGTGTCGTTAGAAAATGCACTTATTACATCAAATAGCATACTTGGGCCACTACCTATTATTTCTTTAACTGCATCATCTCCATCAGCATCTCCAAAGCGTTGATCTAATCCTAACAATGGTCTTGCACCTATTGATTCTCCAAAAAATCCACCACTTGTAGTTTCTAACATAAAGTTAGCATCACCTAATAATGCTGTTGTACCAGACAATTCTACACCTCTTATAATCTTTTCTCCTAAATCTTTGTTTTCATAATATCTAGGATTTTTTGCCCAATCTGCCATCATACCTAATGCTATAGCACTAGATACACCTGCCATAGCTTGTCCCATTTTGCCATCTCTTCCTTGTGCTAAACCTATTAACACTTTACGATTTGCACTTATTCCCCAAGAATAAAACTGTAATAATAAACCAAGCCAAGCATTATTTATTTTACCACCCATATCTGTTTTTTGGAATCCCATTGCTTTGAATAATGGATTGTCCATCAGTTCAGCAATTCCTTCATCATTAATTCTGATTACTCCGTGCATCATATTCACTTGATCAGCGGCACTAGGCGTTACAATAGTTCTATTCATATCTGCATATATTGCACTTTGTAATTTTCGTCTTGCCATTTTACCACCGGGCAATGCATCCCACGCCATAGAATTTAAATAGTATGTTCCTTTACTTTTTTCTATTGGCATACGACTAAATACTTCAGCTACATTTTTATCAATACCATATGATGCAAGACGGGCAATGCCTGTTTCATCTAGTTTACCTGCTACAAGTTTTGCACTATCTTCTACAAATCTATGCATACTCATACGGCGTACAATTCTTTTAATTCCTCTTGTATATGGAGTAAGAATGTTAGCTTGATAAAATGCTTGTTGTGGGCGTTCAAGCCATTGACCAACAGCTTTATTAAAATATCCACCAAAATTTTTTGATTGTTGCGCTGTAGAGTCAAAGACAAAACGAGAAGAAGCACTAGAGAGTTCACCTTCAAGTATAGGTACAAGTTGGTCTAACTCATTAATATTAGAATGTTTACCAATAGTTTCTAAACCTCCTACATAAGCACCAATTACATCTTTATATGTTCTATGAAAACCATTTACCATTAATGGTCTAGCTATCTCAGGCAAGGCACTTATTGTAACTTTTCCCATAAATGCTAAACTTGCAAGATTACGAATACTATTAGCTATTTGTACGCTTAATGTTGTTGGATCATCAGAATAAAGCGTACCTAATAAATTATCTTTTCCATCTCTAAAGCCATTAATTATTTTTTGTCTTGCTGTTTGTGGTACATTATCTGCTATTAAATCTAATTCAAGATTATCTAAATATTCTGTTAAATGTACATCACCAAATTTTTTATGCAATTCTAAAGCAGGTGCCATTCTTTGTACATATTGTCGCATAACAATTTCTGCATCTTGTTCTATAAAATCTTTTAGTTCTTTGTTAGGAATATCAAGTTCTCTTTGTAGTAATTGTCTTGCTCCTACTTTGTATTGACCATCAACATCAATACCATATCCGTGTATTCCTTCTATATCACCCCATCTTGAATGTCCTTCTAAGATTTGGTTGTAATGATATTCTACTTCTGCATCTAATATTTTTTCTCTATTTGTTAGATCGTCAGGTATTTTTTCTTTAGCCGTAAGTTTATTTCTTTTTTCTGCTAGTTTTCTACGCTTTAGATATTTAGGATCAGTTATTTTTTGTGGTAATGTTGTTTCAAAATGTCGTCTTAATATTGCTTTAAACTCATCTGCATTTTCTACTAATTTGTCGTGTCTAAAATATCTAGTAAAATATTTTTCTTTTCCTGCTGTTAAGGAGTCGTTAGCTACAACATCTATTTCAGCTTGTTGTAATTTTAAAAATTCTCTTTTGCTTTGTATTTTTTTAGCAAGTGCTTCTGCTTGTTCACCCGTAAACTTACCTGTTCTTTGCATATCTAATGCTTTAGCTAAAGTAAGTTCTGCCCTTTTTGTCATTATTTGAAAACTCTTTTGAGATTTAAACATTTGCAAACTACTTGCTACATCATTAAATTCTTTCATTAATCTATTAAATGGTATTGATCCTTTTTTTATAGCTTCCTGCAATGCAATATCTTGTGTTTCTTGTAATACATCTTCATCCATTATGTATCTACCAACCATACTATAATAATCTCTAAGCGTTACATCTGGTGGTACTTCACCTTGTTTTGTTTTATTAAAAGCATTTTTAACCTTTGAGCCAAATTGTTGTGTAGCTAATACACCTCTAGCAATAGTTCTTTGTCCACCTGTTTTATCAGAAGCAATTCCGTGATATCCAAAATAAGCATCTTCCATTTCAAATATAGCATCTCTAAGTTTTGGTTGGTATTGAGTAAATGTTCGCAATAATACAGAATCAGGTGTAGCAGAATAACCTTCCCTATTCATTTTAGTCATAACTCCGTGATCGCCTAATAGTTCAAGCATATCTCGTGCTACCCTTTCTCTTAATTTTTTGTTTTTAACATTTCTACCTACAGCATTAACTACGCCTCCAAGGTTTTGTACTTCTTCTAATATTCTTAAATATTTAATACCACTAGTTTCTGCACCTTTAGACACATTGTCTTTTACAATGTCATCAATTACTCTTTTGTTAAGAGTGCTTAGATATTCACTTACAGGCATATCTTTAAATTCTTTAAGTGTCTTAGGCATAATTTCACTTGCAAATATTGCTCGTCTTACTGTGTAATTTACCCAATCATCTGCTGTTCTAAATAAATTTGCAGGTGGTGTTACTCCAACCTGTCTTAGTTGTTCTAAATGTTTTTTTTGTTCAAACTGTGCTTTTGCTTTTACTATATCTAATTCTACTTCATTAGTAAGATTATTATATCTAGCCACAACATCATCTACATTACTACGAACACCTGCTGTTTCTGTTTCTTCTATAGCTTGTTGTACACCTGTTTGTGTAAATGTTTGATCTACTATTTCTCGTTGTTGTTGCATTCTTCCTCTTAGCTGTGGTACAGACTCTCCCGGTAGTGCTTTAAATCTTTTCATACCACTTACTGATTTTATGCGAATAGCATCACCTTTATTAAATTTTTTAATTTTACCAAGTATTTCCATAGCATTACGATTAATTGCATTTTCATAATCTGCTATGCTCTGTCCGGGTTTTTGTTTTATTTTACTATGTGAATATTCGTGCAACATAACAAAATCTGCCCATTCGTCTGCATTATTAAATGTATCTCTTGGTAATGCTTCAACACCTTTTACTGTAGGTTTAGTCCACGGCAAATCTATGAATGTTCGTTTTATAGCTTCTCTATCTATTCGTATTGTATTATTTTTTCTTTGATAAAATGCTTTCTTATATTTACCATTTTTATCGTGCCTACCTGTATAACCATCAATAATTCTAAGACTCTTATAACCTTTAGGATCAAGATATTCTATTGCATCTATTGCATCTTTAATAGGTTCTGGCTCTCTAGCTTCTTTACCTCGCTTTGATTTTATAGTTACATCTTCAAAATTTTTTTTTGGATTTATATAAAATTCTTCTTGATTATAATCTTTGATACCTTCGTTTTCAGATAACTCTTTGTCGTAGTCATCTAATGTTTTTTTTGTACCTTTAGGCAATGCACTCTTTAAAGTTTTGCTACCTAAGTTAGCTGTAAGTGAGCCTGCTACTCCTCCGATAAAACCACCTGCAAGTGCACTCAATCCAATCATTGCTGTTGTTTCTTCAAATGTAGAAGTTGGATCTAAATTGTGTCGTATAGGTTCTGTTAATGCTGTTATACCACCAACACCTACACCACCTCGTACTGCACCTTTAACAAATCCTAATCCTCCTACCATAGGTATAGGTATGTATGTAGTTGGATCAAGAAACGCCGCCGCAAATCCCGGTAGTATTCTGCCTGCTTGCTCTAATCTATCTCGTCTAGCATTGTTTCTATCTATTTTTTGTTTTAAAAAATCAGCTTGTTCTTTATTTTTAATACCAATAAATTCTTTCATATAAGGTAGGTAAGGCTCAAAGTTGTCAGCAAATACATCATAATTAGGATCGTATTCATCACTTACTTGTTGGTCTATAGGTGATGTACTTTCTGCCCATTGATTAAGCCAAGACAAACTATAATGATCCATAACATCATCAAAGAAAGAATTGTTAGGAACATACTTATTTTCTTTAGCCATAACAGGCACTCGTCTAAGCTGTGCATAGTTATATGCTCGTAAAAAATCTTGTTGATTATTACTTAGACTATCTACTGATGTAGTATTAATTCTTGCCATAATTAGGAATTAGTGCATTAAATGTTGTTGGATAATTGTCTGCAAAGTTTTCTGCTTCTCTTATCCTTTGTTTATTAGCTTCATTAAGTGCGTCATAATGTGTAATATCTTTACTAAGTACCATACCAATTTCTATATCCTGATCTCTAGCTTTATCTAGTTTTTCTTTTACATCATTTGGTGTGTAAAAATAAAATGTGCCATCATCTTCTAATACAGGTGTAGCATCACCTGTGCCTTTATTTATTTCTAATAAATAATAAGAAATATTTGCAGTATCATCTGTTAAATTCATATTTTTAGTATTAACAGGATATACTCTAAAATCTCTACCAAGTTTCATTTTATTTCTATCAACATTTTTATATCTTTCAAATTTACTAATTTGATTCATAATATACGCTTCGTGATGATCATTTATCATTCTATTCGGATTATTAGGATCGGTTACCTTATGTCGCTCTAATGGATATAATACAACGCCACTTTCTCCTGCATCACCTCCTGCCATATAATTAAAATTACTTTTGCCTATTATACCTTTTTCAGTAAGAGTATTATAAAACTTCATACCCATTTGTTTAAAACCTTTAGTTGGTTCAGTTGTAACATTTGGATCATATATGGTAGAACTTCGTAAATACATTCTTAAAGTATTTCTTAATGGTGTTGCTAAATTATCTTCACCAAACATAATACCTGTTTTATCAATTACATGCTTAATTGCATCATCAACTGCTTTATTAACAACAGAAGCATTACCACTTCTTTCATCAATGTTTTTATCAAATGCTGTAGATAATTCAGTAGCTACTGTAGTAAAGTCTATTCTATCATTAACTAATGATCGTACTCTTACACCTTCTAAAATATTATGTGCTTTATCAGATAAACTAGGAAACATTTTTTCATAACTATCTGTTCTTATAAACTTACCTTTATACATAGTTCCTGATAATCGTGTTGCTGATGCAACCATAGGATTAAGCATTGCTTGTATTACATCAGCATCACCTGATAATATAAGTTGTTCTATAGAATCTTTTATTACAGTAGGCATTGCTCCAAGTCTGCCGTGTGCTTCATAAAACTCTGGTGTTCTCATAGCTTGGTCATATGTAGTTAAATTAGCTAAACGAGATGGATTGCTTGAGCTTTGTGCAAGTATTTGAAAATATTCTGCAGGACTATCTTTAGCTACCTGTGTCATTTTTTTTTGTACAAATGGATCAGTATAGTTTGTAGATGCTTGTCTTTGTTGAGTATAATTAGAAAAACCTGCTATAGCTTCACTTAGTTCGCTAGAGCCAGATGTATTGGCTAATCGCTCGGTAAGATTAGAATCAATAGCATCTACTTCATCTTCAGTAAGACCATCTAATACTTTATTAAAATCCTCTTGTTTAAGAGTTGATACTTTACCACCAAATGCTATTTGCTGTGCTCCTTTACCATCAATCAAATCACGAATAGCTACTAAATTGCTTTCTTGTTCTTTTCTGCCAAAACTAGTTTGACTTCTTGGTGTAGTTGGATCAAGTAGCTGTTGTAAGTTTACACCACTAACTTCTGACGAATAGAATTTATGTAACCCATTAATCATTGATTGAAACTTAACTCTTTCCGTAATACTTCTACCAACAAGATTTTCAGGTATTTCAGCTATTGATGCATTAGCTATGTCTTTAGCACTACTAGGATCAATTAGCACATCTCTCTTAAATTGTTGTTCTGCTTTACTAAAATACTGTTCTGCAAAAGCACTTGTTTCTTCTTCTCTTTGTTGTCTAAATTTAGTTTGTGCTTTCTTTTGATCTTGTAGCATTTGTGCTTCAAGGGTAGGTCGTATTACATCATAGAATTTTGAGGGCAAGTTTTGTTTATATGAATCAAAAATTGGAGCCATTCTATTTACATATCCATTAGCATCTTCATTGGCATT
>CESF01021358.1_pt1 | contig 14425 bp, 14 predicted proteins | sample 356331 | NCBI WGS metagenome assembly CESF01 (sample SAMEA2621779, study PRJEB7988) | marine metagenome | biome: marine biome (ENVO:00000447); feature: surface water layer (ENVO:00002042); material: "saline water (ENVO:00002010), including plankton (ENVO:xxxxxxxx)" | depth 5 m
GAACCCGGGTTTGGAGATAAAGCGTGAATTTTTGAAATAACAGTTTCTGCTTCTAAATCCCAAATTATTTCCTCATCTTCTTTTTTAATTTTCTTGGCGTATGTTTTAAGATTATGGTCTTGTTCTATAAATTCATAACTATTATCTTTTATTTTATCAATCGCTCTTAAAATTAATTCTGATCCAATTTCAGCAAGTCTATTATGAACCTCGCCATATTTAGAATAAATAGTCAGTGGCAAACTTTGAGTTAATAAAACTGGACCACTGTCAAGCTCACTTTCAATCTTCATAATTGAAATCCCTGTAGATTTATCTTTATTCATTAATGATCTTTGAATAGGAGCAGCACCTCTCCATTTGGGTAAAAGCGATGCATGTATATTTATAAATAAACATTCTTTTAAAAAAGCATCTGGAATAATCTGTCCATATGCAGCAACAACCGCCAAGTTAAAATTTTTTGATTTAAAAAAGTCTAAATCGGCATTTAATTTATTTGGTGTTCTAACCTCTATATCTAATTGACTTGATGTTTCGTGAACTGGATTTTTTAACTCCTTCATGCCTCTTTTGGATTTTCTTGGAGGCTGTGTAAACACTGTATCGATTTTAAACACTTCATGAATTTTCTTTAAAGCCGGTACAGCGAAATCCGGTGTTCCCATAAATGTAATTTTCATAAACTATTTTATTATAAAGTTTGTTTATCTTTATTTGTTTTAATTAACTTTTTAATAATCATATCTTTTTTAAGTTTTGATAAATAATCTATAAATAATACTCCATCACAATGATCAACTTCATGTTGAATGCAAGTTGATAATAAATTATCAACCTCATCCTCTTTTTCATTACCATTATAATCAAGATATTGAATTTTGCATTTTGATGGCCTGGTAATTTCCGCAAAATATCCTGGTATAGACAAACATCCCTCCTCTCTTGTAATTACTTCCTCTGATTTCCAAATTATTTTTGGATTCACAATATATACTGGTTTTTTTGGTTCATCGTCTTTTGCAATGTCAATAACAATTACTCTTTTTAATATTCCAACCTGTGGCGCCGCTAAACCAATTCCGGGCGCTTGATACATAGTTTCAAGCATGTCATTCATTAAACGTTGTATATTTTCATCAACTCTATCAACTGGTTGAGATTTTTTTCTTAGAATAGGATCTGGTTCTTTTATAATTTTCAGAATTGACATTTTATTTTTCACTTATTGGATTTCTATATTTAAAAGCAGAAAATAAAGTTCCATCGTCTAAATATTCAATTTCACTACCCACAGGTAATCCATGTGCTAATTTTGTTATCTTTATACTTAGACCTTGTAAACTATCATTAATATAATGTGCTGTAGTTTGACCCTCAATCGTTGCTGATGTTGCAATTATCACTTCCTTAACATTATTTTTTTTTACTCTTTCAATTAAAGAATTTATTAATAACGTTTCTGGATTAGATCCATTTAAAGCCGATAGAGTGCCACCAAGAATGTGATAATGCCCTTTATAAATATTTGTAGCTTCCATCGCCCACATATCTGCGATATTTTCTACAATGCATAATTGATCGTAAGAATTATTGATATAATAACATTTCTCTATAGTGCAATTTGCGTCTAATGATTTTATTGCTCCACAAATTTGACATCTTATAATTTTAGAATGAGCATTTGACAATGTTTCCGCTAAAGGTTTCATAAGACTGTCTTTATTTTTTAATAGGTATAAAGCTATTCTTCTAGCAGATTTTGGTCCTAAACCGGGCAATCTAGAAATTAGATTAATTAGGTTATCAAGTGCAGGTTCAGTAAATTTCATTTTTACATAGGAAATTTAAAACCAGGTGGCATTTTTATACCACCCGTTATTTTTGACATTTCTTCCTGAGTTTTTCCTTCAACTTCTTTTTTTGCGTTATTTGTAGCAGCTACTATTAAATCCTCGATTACAGCCTTGTCTTCCTTCAGGATTTCGTCACTAATATCAATCTTTATTACCTCAAAATGTCCATTCATTTGAACTTTCACAGCATCACCACCAGAAACCCCCTCGGCAATAACATTTTTAAGGCCATCTTTTGCCTCCATCATTTTCTGCTGCATTTCTTGTGCCTGTTTCAACATTTTAGTAAAATCCATATGTTACTCCTCTGTATTAAAATTTTTGACTTTATCAACATTTGTTAACTCAGCATCTGGGAAAAGTTCCTTAACCTTTTTATAAACCTCAGTTTTCTTTGCCAACTCAAGCACCTTTTTATTTTCTTCATCTTGAAGCTCATAAATTGTTTTATCACCTTCATTCTTTGATAAGGTAATAATCCACCTACGACCAGTCCACTCGAGCAACTTAGATGTAAGATTTTTAATAAAATCTTTTGATAACTTCTCATTAAAAGCTATATCAATTTTACCATTTGAAAATTTTACTAATCTTACATTTCTCTCCAAATCAAATTTTAATTCTATTTCTTTTTCTGTTTCAGCTAATTTAATTAGATCATTAAGATTATTGATTTTTGAAGTAATTTTATTTTCATCTAAATCTGTTTTAGGTCTTTCTAATTCTTGAGAAATATTTTTGATTTGTGTTTTTGAATCAATAGATTTAGATATATTATTATCTATATTAAAATTATTTATTTTGTTTTCTTTCATATTGTCTAAAACATCCTGTGGATCTGGCATATTTTTCAAATAACATAATCTTGTTAGTAACATTTGAAAAGCTATAGATAAGTTGGGATATAAATTTAAATCATCTAACCCTTTAATTAAAAAATGCCACAGCATCGTTAAATAAGTCATATCTAGATTTTTAACAATTTCTTCTAGACGTTTTGACTCTGACTCCGATACACTTAAATCTTTTGAAATTTTTCCTAGTGTTTTTGTTCTCGTCATCAAATAACAGACTTCTAATAAACTATGTAGAACAAGCTTAGGATCTGCTCCAATGTCAAATATTTCTTCTGAAATTTCTATGGCTCTAAGACTATTGCCTTCTACTATATGCATCATTAGTTCAATAATCTTTGCCTCATCTGCCAAACCGAGAATTTTTCTTACTTTATCTTCTGTAACCTTTTCTCCCATCAAATTATGAGTAACTATTACCTGATCTAAAATTGACAATGCATCTCTAACAGAGCCTTCAGAAGATTTGGATATTAATTTTAAAGAGTCATTATCGATATCTGCTTTTTCCTTTTGAGATATTTTTTCTAAAAAACTTGTCATTTCATCAGCTTTTATTCTTCTTAAATCAAACCTTTGACATCTTGATAAAATGGTTACTGGAATTTTTTTTACTTCAGTAGTAGCTAATATAAATTTTAAGTGAGGAGGTGGTTCTTCTAAAGTTTTTAATAAAGCATTAAATGCTTGTTTAGATAACATATGAACTTCATCAATTATGAACACTTTATAAGATGCTACGGAAGGATGATATTTTGATGCTTCTAAAATTTCTCTTATGTCATCTACACCAGTTTTAGATGCGGCGTCCATCTCTAGGATATCAATATGATTTGAATTTGTTATTGCTTGGCAATTATCACACTCACAAAATTCTTTATCTTTATTTTTATCATCTAATGTAAAGCCTACTTTACAATTAATTGCTTTGGCTATAATCCTTGCTGTTGTTGTTTTGCCTGTACCGCGTATACCAGTTAATAAATAAGCATTCGGTATTCTTTTTAACTTAATTGCATTCTGTATTGAAATAACCATACCTTCTTGGCCAATTAATTGCCTAAACGTTTGTGGTCGATATCTTAAAGCTAATGGTTTTCTATCATTCATAATTTTTAGCGGGGAACTGAATAACAACCTGAAAAATTTACGGTACGGCTGCTTTCTTTCGAACCTGACCGGATTAACGTAACATCCACCTATTACCAATCCCCCATACTAATATAACAAGTTGGTCCAAAATCTACAGAGTTGAATCTGTGGACTAGTCTTTATTTCTGTAATTAGAGGCCTGATAAACACCCAAAATATCTAGGCTTTCTGTATTTTTTTTTAATACATTGATTGCTGCATTTACTTTAACATCTTCAAGATGACCTTCTAAATCTAAATAAAATAGTACCTGGTCAAAGGTATTGTTAATTGTAAAGCTCTCTAACTTAGTTAAATTTACATTCTGAGACGCAAATCCACCTAAAGAATTATAAAGAGCAGCAGGTAAACTTTTCAACTTGAATATGCAAGTAGTTATATAATTTTTTTTACTATCGAATGTGATTATATTTTTTTTTTCTGATGACATTGTTAAAAATCTTGTAGTGTTTCCTGAGATATCTTCAAAATTTTTTTCTACTATTTCTAAATCATAAATTTTAGCAGCTAATGTAGAGGCTATAACTGCACTTTCTATATTTTTTTCTTCACATAATTTTTTTGCAGCACCAGCTGTGTCTGTTTCAATTATTGGCATAAGTTTATATTTATTAATTTTATCATGGCACTGACCAATTGCATGTGAATGACTTTTAACATACTTGATATTTTTTAATTTATTTCCTTTTAGAGTTAATAGACAATGACTAACCTTATGGAAAGATTCACCAATGATTTTAAGTTTATATTTAGGTAATAAATAATGAACATCTGCTACTCTGCCTGCAATAGAGTTTTCAATAGGTATAACAGCTTTTATTTCTTTATTATTTTTAGTTAAGCTTAATGCTTGATCAAAAGTTTTACATGGAATAACCTCTGCATTCTCATATATTTCATTCGCAGCAATGTGCGAATAAGATCCTAATTCACCCTGTATAGCTATTTTTTGCTTCATAATATCTTTCTAATTTTTTCTAAATCCTCTTTTGTATCAATACTTAACGGGTTGTCGTCTGTATAACCAACAAATATATCAATATTATGGTCAATAAATCTCATTTGTTCAAGGCTTCTATTTTTTTCGTTATGAGTTTTCTCCAATTTTACAAATTTAGATAAAGCACTACTCTTGTATCCATAAAGTCCAATGTGATGATAGTAAAATTGTTCATTGGTAATTGACCTGACAAAATCAAAAGCTTTTGAAAATTTATTTTTTTCTAAATTATTTATCGTGACTGCTTTGACAACATTTTTGTCATTTATTTCATCTTCATTCAATTTGCTTGCAACTGTAGCTACGGGTACGTTTGTATTTGAAATCATAAAATTATTAATCATATTGATAGTTTCGGGATTTATGTTTGGCATGTCACCCTGCACATTGATTATTATTTCATAATCTAGATTTAGCTTTTCGAATGCTTCATAAATTCTATCGCTACCAGTACTATGATGTTTCCCTGTGATAATAACATTTCCACCATTTCGCTTTATTTCTTCCTCTATATCCTCATCTGCGGTTGCAACAAATATATCCTTCACATTTGATTTATTTGCACGTTCCCAGACATGCAGTATCATAGATTTATTATTTATCTTTAATAATGGTTTATTTGGCAGCCTTTTAGCTGCTAAATGACTGGGTATGATTATAGCAGTTTTATTCATCGAGTGCGACAACTGTTACTTTATTTTATACTCTAAATCTCTAAAAAAATAATATATGAATTTAAATATTAAGAAATGGATAGTTTTGAATTTAACAAAATAGCTGCTGCAGTGCTGGTTACTGCTTTACTGTTTATTGGTATCAAGGAAATAGGCAATTTCGTATATAAAGTAGATAAACCAAAAAAATCTGCTTATAAAATTGAAGGAGTTGCAGATAATACTAAAACAACAAATGAAAAAGTCAAAATTGAAGAAAAATTAGCTTCCATAAAACCTTTGTTAGCCTCAGCATCTATTGAATCTGGTGCTAAAGTATTTAAAAAATGTGCGGCTTGTCACAGTATTGATAAAGGTGGCGCAAATAAAATAGGGCCAGCTCTGTGGGGTGTTGTAAATCGTAAAATTGGTGGTGTGCAAGGTTTTAAATATTCTACTGCAATGGCTAAATATGGAAAAAATTGGTCTTTTGAGGAATTGAATGGCTTTCTTCATAAACCTATGAAATACATTAAAGGAACTAAGATGGGTTTTATTGGTTTAAAAAAAGATAAAGATAGAGCAAATGTTATTGCTTATATGAATAGTAAAAGCGATACACCTATACCTGTAAAATAATTACAACATTATAAAAACCTAATAAAATTTTATTAATGATTAAAGAGTTAAATATATTCTTAAAAAAGGAAAATATACTCATGGCAGGTTTAGGATTTTCTGCTGGTTTACCTATCATGCTTGTTTTTTCTACTTTATCCGTATGGTTAGTAAAAGCTGGTATTGAAAGAAGCACTGTTACATTGTTTAGCTGGGCGGGATTTGCTTATTCTTTTAAATTTTTATGGAGTCCTATAGTTGATAAATTTCAAATTCCATTTTTAAATAAAATCGGACACAGAAAAAGCTGGTTATTTATTACTCAAATTCTAATTCTTCTATCAATTATTTTAGCTTCATACTCTAACCCACAAGGCAATTTAAAATTTATGGCTTTATCTATTGTTTTAATAGCCTTTTTTAGTGCAACTCAAGATATTGTAATTGACGCATTTAGAATTGAGTCTGCTCCTGAAAAAAAGCAGGGACCACTTTCATCAATGTATTTAGCGGGGTATAGGGTAGCAATGATTGTTTCTGGTGCTGGTAGCCTTTGGCTGGCATCTTATCTGGGTAGCGAAACTTATCAACAAGATGTATGGAAACAAGTTTATCAGATTATAAGTTTGTTTATGTCAGTGGGACTAATATGTACTTTGCTCTCAAAAGAACCAAATATTAAAAATAAAAATAAAACAAATTGGTTAAACCAAGTAAAGTTTACTTTTTCTACAATATTATCAATTATAATTTTTTTTATTATATTTTTTAATTTTCCAAAAATTAATAATTTAAATTATATTTTTATATTTATTTTAAATATAATTAAAATATTATTAAGTTTTACATTCTCTATTTTTGCGCTTTATATTCTTGAAAAAATTAAATTTTTACCCAAGAAACAGTCTAGAGAGATATTTATTAAGCCTATTACTAATTTTTTTGTTAGATATAAAAAAATTGCAATAATAATTTTGCTGCTTATAGGCCTTTATAGAATAGCTGACGTTGTAATGGGTGTCATGGCTAATATTTTTTATTTAGAAAAAGGTTACTTAATAAGTGATATAGCAACATTTTCAAAATTCTTTGGACTTATTGCCACAATTTTTGGTGGTTTTTTTGGTGGAATTTTTGCAATGAAATTTGGAACTTATAAAAGTTTGCTGATCGGAGCTATAACTGCATCGTTAACAAATGTATTCTTTGCTTTTCTTGCAATTGCTGAAAATAACTTAGTTTATTTAGCTACCATTATTATTGCTGACAATCTAGCAAGTGGTTTTGCAGGGGCAGCATTTGTAGTTTATTTATCTTCTTTGACATCGATCCGCTTTACCGCCACACAATATGCTCTTTTTAGTTCTTTGATGCTATTTATACCTAAATTAATTGCAGGATATTCTGGTGCTATTGTTGATGTTCTTAATTACCCAATTTTTTTTATATTTACTGCCATTTTGGGTCTTCCTGTAATTTTTATAATAATTTATTTAAATAAAGTTAAATAAAATTTTACACAAAGCAATAGCAATGGTACGAACGCGCATGAAGACAATTCAATACGTATTAATTTTAACATTTTTTTTAGGTTTTGAGTCTCATGCTGAATTCAAAAGTATAACAAAAAAAAAATTCCTAGATACTAATCTTAAAATTTTAGAAAAGAGATTTGATCAAATAGATACAAATAAAGATCAAAAAATTGATGTTAAAGAGAATAAGGCCTGGAGAAAAAAAGTTTTAAAAGCAAGACAAGAAAGAACCAAAAAATTAAAGAAAAAATCTCAAGAATTAGCAAAAAAAATTGATGCTAATAATGATGGTAAAATTACTAAAAAAGAACTTGAAGATTATAAAAAGAAATTAAAAACTAAAAAATAGTTTTTATTATTAGCAAAATTCCCATAAAAACTAACATCAAATTAAATAACATTTTAAATATGTTTTCACTTATATTTCTTCTAAGTACCGTTCCTAAATAAACTCCTAATAAAATTGGAATACATGCAATGGACGAAAGAGCTAATATTTTGAAGCTAATTAAATCATACAAAATGAATAATAGAAACTGCGTACATGCAAAAAGGAAAAATGTAAGACCCATTAATTGAATAGCTTTATTTTTTGAATATTGCAAAGATTGTAAAAGAAAAATAAATGGCATTGTGTATATTCCTGAAATTCCAGTAACTGTTCCTGTTAAACCACCAATTAAAATTTGATAATATTTAGATTTATAATTTTTAAATTTAATTTCGTATTTAAGTAGTCCTAAAAAAGAATTATAAATTAATACTATTGCCAAAATAAGTAAAATTGTATCTGATTTTAATAGAAGTAAAAAATAAAACCCAAGAAATACCGTTGGTACAGCTGAAATTTGAAAAATCTTGGTATCATCTATAATTTGTTTTAAATGCTTACCATTCAGCATTTGATACAAATTCGTTATTATTACTGGTAATAAAATAATTGATATAGACTCTTTGATATCAAAAATAAAACTTAGAAGTGTCAAAGTAACTGTAGGCAGCCCCACTCCAATCAAGCCTTTAACGGCACCGCCTGCTAAAAAAATCAAAATTACCTGTATTAATATTAAATGATCAATATTTGATATTACTTGCATTAAATTTTAAATTATAATTAATAAGTTTATATGATTATTCAATGCAAATGTAAGAAATACAAGTTTAAAATACCCAAAGATGAGATCATAGTTTCCGGTCATAATGTTAAGTGTGAAATTTGCAATCAGGAATGGTCCCTTAAATTAGATACAATAGAATCAAAAAATAGAAAATTAGATATTCTCCAAAATATCAATCCCTCTAAACTAAATATTGGTAATAAAATTAAATATAAAAATACAGATACTAAACTTTTAAAATATACTTTAATATTTTTATTAGTTTTTTTTATAATTTATAAAATTTCAATCAACTTTCAATTTGAAGTTATCCAAAAATTTCCAAATACAAAAAATATTTATGAAAGTTTAGAACTTGTAACCGAAATAATTAAATCCTATATTGGATTTTTTAAAGAGATATTGCGTGAAAAATTCATTAATTTATAGTTTTTTTTTAAACCCAGTGTTTCTAGATTTAAAGCAACATTTTAAAATGTCATTTTTGCCACCATTGCTAATCTATCTAGCAGCAGGTGTATCAAGTATAACAGGAATAGTTGGGATTTTTTTTATAAAAGATTATCTTAACATCTCTGCAGCCTTTCTCGCTGGTCTCGGTTTTTGGGCAGGGATACCCTGGGCTTTGAAAATGCCATTGGGCCATATGGTTGACCTTATTTGGAATAAAAAAAATATTTTAATTTATATCGGGGCAGCTCTAATCTCTATTAGTCTTTTGATAATGTATTTTCTAATTTCTAATACGGATTTAATGGTTCAATACATGTCTGCTGAAAAGTGGTTTGTATTAAGTGTCATTTTATCTCCTATTGGTTATGTTCTTCAGGACGTAGTTGCCGATGCAATGACAGTTGAAGCAGTTCCAGAAGTTGACAGAAACAAAAGAAAATATTCTGACAAAGAGATCAAAGCTATGCATACAACTATGCAAACATTTGGTAGGTTCTCAATTATAGGCGGCACAGTTTTAGTTGCTGCAGCAAATATTTATTTTTTTAGAGATGCTTCCACTTTAGAAGAACAACAGAAAATTGTGGTGTACTCAAATATTTATCTTTATGCGTTAGCAATACCTTTAATATCAATATCAGGTATTTTTTTATCTAAATTTATTTTTAAAAATAAATTAAAGTTTAGTCTAATAAAACCAGATTATACAATAATTTTTGGTAGCTTAATATTTGTGATTTTTGTTGTAACAGTTGGACTCCTAAATCACCCAATGTCTCAAGAAATAGTTTTTTTTGGGTCATTAATCATTGTAATTTATTTAATGAAAAATCTGTTAAAAAAGATATCGCCAACAATTAAGAATACAATTATTGGAACAGCCATAATTGTATTTATGTTCAGGGCAGTTCCAGGTGTAGGAGCTGGAATGGGCTGGTTTGAAATAGATATCTTAGGTTTTGACCAACAGTTTTTCTCGTTATTGTCACTTATCAGCTCTCTATTAACAATGACAGGTATAATTATATTTCGTAAATTTATGTATGAAAATACGATATCTAAAATAATCATTTATTTATCTTTTTTAAATGCGATTTTGCTACTTCCAAGTCTGGCAATGTATTATGGTTTTCATGAGTGGACTTCAGATATTACTAATGAGGTAGTTGATGCTAAGTTTATTGCCCTAATAAATACAGCATTAGAGTCGCCTTTGGGTCAAGTGGCTATGATACCTATGTTAGCCTGGATAGCAAAAAATGCCCCATCAAATCTCAAGGCAACTTTTTTTGCAGTTTTTGCATCTTTTACAAACTTAGCGTTGAGTGCAAGTAATTTATTTACAAAATATTTAAACCAAATATTTACCGTTACTCGAGAGGTAAAAGATAAAATCAATCAAAATATATTAATAAATTCAAACTATGATGAGCTTGGTATGCTAATATTTTTTGTTATTTTAATTACCTTTTTTTTACCTTACATTTCAATTTTAGTAATACAAAGGACAAGTTTGCAAACTAATGAGTAAATTTTTTTACTGCAAAGCAAAGAAGTCTACTCTTTTCAAAGAGCCAAGTCTTAAGTCTGAACATTTAAAAGAAGTAATCTTTGGTGAAATATTTATTATGTCAGAGGAGTATGAGGACTTTTATTATGGCTTTACACAATACGATAGATATTTTGGGTATGTCAAAAAATCCAATATGAAAAAAGGTTGCATAAATAATAATTATTTAATTAACACAAATAAGGCTTATATATATAAAACGAATAATTTAAGATCTAAAACTAAAAAATTTCTATACTTTAACTCAAAGATTTATATTTCATATATTGGTAAAAATTTATCTCAGAGTAATTCAGGCTGGATTAAAAATTCTGATTTAATATCTTTTAAAAAAATTAAAAATAATAATTTTCTACAAAATATCAAAATATTTCAAAAAACTAAGTATTTATGGGGTGGTAATACAAGTGATGGGATAGATTGCTCGGGTCTAGTTCAAGAATTAATGAAAAATAAACTAATTAGCTGCCCTCGTGATAGTAAAAAACAAGAAATTTTTTTTAAAAAATCAGTTTTCAAAAATCAAATAAAAAGGGGGGATTTGTTATTTTGGAAAGGTCACGTTGCAATTGCTTTAAATAAAACTAATTGTATACACGCATATGGTCCATCTAAAAAAGTAGTACGAATGAAAATAAATACTTTGATTGCTAAATTGGCAAAAAAATCTCTAAAATTATCTTCTATCAAGAGACCTTTTTAAATAATGAGAACATTTTAAGGGTTGATTCGGTCGCTTTTTATCCATAGTTTGTTCTAGAGTATTATCTAAATATAGTAGGTCAAAATTATAATGGCACAAGAAACTACATCTAAAATTTTAGCAATTCTAGGACCAACAAATACAGGTAAAACTTTTTTAGCAATTGAAAGAATGCTTGAATTTGAAAGTGGAGTTATTGGATTTCCGCTAAGATTATTAGCAAGAGAAGTCTATGATAAAGTTGTCGAAAAAGTTGGAAGTGAACGTGTGGCTCTAGTTACAGGTGAAGAAAAAATAATTCCACCAACAGCAGACTTTTATCTTTGTACTGTTGAGTCTATGCCACAAGATATCAACTTTGATTTTGTAGCAATTGATGAAATACAAATGTGTGCAGATCCGGAAAGGGGCCACATTTTTACTGAGAGACTTTTAACTTTTCGTGGTGATAAATTAACAATGTTTTTAGGATCTGATATAATCAAAACTCTTATTTCTTATTTGGTTCCGGAAACAGAATTTATTTATAGAGATCGATTGTCAAAGCTGACATATTCCGGTTTTAAAAAAATATCTCGCATAAAGCCTAGAAGTGCAATAATTGCATTTTCTGTCGATGATATTTACGCTTTAGCTGAATTTGTGAGACGACAAAAAGGTGGTGCAGCTGTTGTCATGGGATCTTTGAGTCCTAAAACCAGAAATTCTCAGGTTGAGATTTATCAATCTGGTGATGTAGATTTTTTAATCGCAACTGATGCTATTGGTATGGGCATCAATATGGATATAGATAATATATATTTTAGTGGATTAAAAAAATATGACGGTAAACAAATTAGAAACCTAAGGGATATTGAAATAGGACAAATAAGTGGACGTGCAGGAAGATACATGAACAATGGATCATTTGGGACAACAGGAGATTGTGAAAAATTAACTGATGAACAAATTGATAAAGTTGAAAACCACAAATACGATGATGTTCTGAACATTTATTGGAGAAATAACGAACTTGATTTCTCCTCAAGTGCTAATCTTATTAATAGCTTAAACAAAAAGCCAATGGATCAAGTGTTGTCCAGAAATAAAGACTTAATAGACGAAAGTACTTTTAGATATTTGATAAGTGAAAATCCAAATTTAAATTTCAAAAATAATAAAAGGAATGTTAAGTTATTATGGGAATGTTGTCAGATCCCAGATTTTACTAAAAGCTCATACAATGAACATACAGACGTAATATATAAAGTTTTTTCTTTTCTCTCTTCTAAAAATGGAAAAATTAATAATAGTTGGATGAAGCAGCAACTGAGTAATTTAGATAATTATGAAGGTAACATAGATTCTCTTGCCAATAGGATATCTTACGTGAGAACTTGGGCCTATGTATCAAATAAAAGTAATTGGGTAGAGAATGCCGATTATTGGATTGAGAAAACAAAGGATATAGAAGATAAATTGTCAGAAAAACTGCATGAAGAATTATCAAAAAGTTTTGTAGACAAAAGAATTAGTGTTTTATCAAAAGGCTTAAAGCAGGATATACAATTAAATACAAAAATTATTGAAGAAAATAAAATTTATATCAACGATCATTTTATTGGTAAAATAAATGGTTTAAAAATAGAATTGAACTATTCAAAATCTAATCTTGATACTGATATAAAATCCTTAAAGAAAGCTGCAAGGTCAGGTGCTCAGCAAGAATTAAATAAAAGAATTAACCATATAGTTAATAATTCTAACTCCTTAGAACTAAGAGATGATTACAAAATATATTGGGATGGAATTCGGATTGCAGAACTTAGACCCGGAAAAAACTATCTTAACCCTCAGGTCAAAATTCATGCTGACGATACCATTACTGAAGATCAATATACCAAACTTAAAGTTGCCATCGAAGTTTGGATCGAGATTAAGAAAAAAGATAATTTACACGATTTAATATCGATAGAAAAAGCTATATTTAAAAATTCATTTGCAAGAGGCCTGGCTTATCAGCTATTTGAGCATAATGGAGTTTTAAAGAGAGATAAAGCAAGCGAGCTAGTTGATAATCTTACAAAAGAAGAGAGATTCAAATTAAGAAAAAATGGAATCAAAATAGGAAAATATCATATTTACCAACCAAGGATGATAAGGCCAAATGCAATAAAATTTAAAAGCATTTTATGGAAATGCTACTACAATTCCAAAAATTTAATCTATCCAAAATTTGGATTAAATTTCTTAATCAATTTTCAAAATAAAAATAAGGAATTTTTACTAATATGTGGATTTGAGACTTTTGGTAAATTTATCATTAGGATAGATATTTTAGAGAGGCTATTTTTAGAGATCATATCAAGATCCAAAAACTATAAATTTAAATTAGACTCTAAAATTTTGAATTTATTAGGCTGTAATAAAGAAAATTTTACTAGTTTCATTAAATTCTTGGGATATCAAAAAATTAATAGTAAAGATAATTTGGAATTTAGATTTATTCCCAAAAAAATAAGGAAAAATAATAAAAAAATAAAAGATAATGTTTTCTCGATTTTACAAAAATTAAAGGTTTAATTTAATGTTTTTTAAAAAGCAAAATAAGAAAAATAATTTTGATAATATTGACAAAGCAATATGTATGCTTCTTATTCACGCAGCTAGAGTAGATGAAATATATGAAGATCAAGAAAAAAAGTTGATAAAAGAATATTTTTTAAAAATAGGAAAAGATAAAGAATACATCATAGAACTTGTTAGATATTGTGAAATTAAAGAAAAAGATAGTGTTGAAATTATTAATATGACCAAAGAAATAAAAAAACTTGATTATAAAAATAGATTAGAAATTATTGAAATCATGTGTAAAATAATATACTCAGACCGCCAACTTTGTAATTTTGAAGATCGATTAATTAGAAAAGTTTC
>CESF01056979.1_pt1 | contig 14399 bp, 8 predicted proteins | sample 356331 | NCBI WGS metagenome assembly CESF01 (sample SAMEA2621779, study PRJEB7988) | marine metagenome | biome: marine biome (ENVO:00000447); feature: surface water layer (ENVO:00002042); material: "saline water (ENVO:00002010), including plankton (ENVO:xxxxxxxx)" | depth 5 m
AATACAGATTGTGGAGATAATTAATTTTTATACTATGCCCCTAAATCAGAATTGAATTAATTAAAATTATCAGTTCAATTTTCAATTGATAAGTTTATATTTGTAGTGATTATGATTAATGAAAACAAAGTTCAAAAATTAAATAAGTTTTTAAAAAACAATGATCCTTTATCAATCATTGAAAAATCCTTGAAATTATCAGGGGATGCAATTTTAACTACTAACTTTAGACCTTACGAGGCATCTATTTTACATTCAGTATGCTCGGTCAAATATGATTTGCCAATTGTCTGGTGTGACACAGGATACAACACAAAGCAGACCTACATACATGCAGAATATTTAATAAGTTTACTTAATTTAAACATATTCTTATACGTTCCAAAACAAACAGTTGCTCATAGAGAAAGTACTATAGGAGTACCAAATATTGAGGATCCACAACACAAACTTTTTACCGAACAGGTTAAGTTGGAACCATTTAAGAGGGCTTTAGAGTATCATAAACCAAAGATATGGTTTACAAATTTGAGAAAAGGGCAAACGGATTACAGAGATAGTTTAGATATATTTAGTCTGACCAAGGAAGGTATTTTGAAAGTTTGCCCGTTCTATTACTGGACTGATAAAGATTTGGATTCTTACCTAGATAAAAATAATTTGCCAAATGAATTTAACTATGTTGATCCTACGAAATCTGTTCAAAATAGGGAGTGTGGGTTGCATTTTAAATAATCGAAATATTCGTTAAACATACATTTAAGAACTTATTTTATGAAGAAAGATTTATCTCACATAAATTCACTAGAGAATGAAGCAATTTTTATTTTAAGAGAGGTTGCAGCACAATTTGATAATCCTGTTTTATTATTTTCAGGAGGAAAAGATTCTATAACTCTTGTTAGGTTAGCAATAAAAGCATTTTATCCAGCTAAGATTCCATTTCCATTGATGCACATTGATACAGGGCACAACTTTGCAGAGACAATAGAATTTAGAAATCACCTATCAAATAAGTATGGTCTTAAGTTAATAGTAAAAAAAGTTCAAGATTCAATTGATGAAGGTAAAGTAGTTGAAGAGGTAGGCCCATACGCTAGTAGAAATATGCTTCAAACAGTAACACTTTTGGATTCGATAAATGAGTATAAATTTGATGCTTGCGTTGGAGGGGCTCGTCGTGATGAAGAAAAATCAAGAGCTAAGGAACGTATCTTTTCTGTGCGAGATAGTTTTGGCCAATGGGATGAAAAAAATCAACGTCCTGAGTTATTTGATATGTTGAATGGAAAAATAAAACACGGTCAAAATGTGCGTGTGTTTCCTATTTCAAATTGGACAGAATTGGATGTTTGGTCATATATCCAAAAAGAAAAATTAGATATCCCATCAATATATTATGCTCATAAACGTAAAGTGTTTTATAGAGATGGAATGATTTGGTCTGCTCAAGATGGCATTGTATATAGAAATGATGACGAGGAAATTATTGAGGAAATTGTTCGCTTTAGAACAGTTGGTGATATGAGTTGTACTGCAGCAGTTTTATCAAACGCATCAACAATCTCTATGGTAATTGATGAAATTAAAACTTCGACTATTTCAGAACGTGGAGCAAGAATTGATGATAAGCGATCTGAGGCAGCTATGGAAAAACGTAAACAACAAGGATATTTTTGAATTAACTTACTTTAAAAGATTATGGAAGTATTAAAAATTGCAACTGCAGGAAGTGTAGATGACGGTAAAAGCACTTTGATAGGTAGAATATTATTCGACACAAAGTCATTAACATCAGACAAACTAGAAGCAATAAAAAAAACAAGCAAGAAAAAAGGTTATGGTTATTTAGACTTCTCTTTGGCAACAGATGGTTTAGTAGCTGAGAGAGAACAAGGCATAACTATTGATGTAGCTCACATCTATTTTTCTACTCTTAAAAAAAGTTATATAATCGCTGATACTCCGGGTCATGAGGAGTACACTCGTAATATGGTAACTGGGGCATCAACATCTCAATTATCAATTATTTTGATAGATGCCAGAAAAGGCATTGTTAGTCAAACATATCGACATTTTTTTATTAATAATTTACTTAGAATAAAAAATGTGATAGTAGCCATCAATAAAATGGATTTAGTTGACTTTTCAGAAAGTGTTTTTAATGAAATCAAATCAGATTTTCTAAGAATAAGCAATAAAAGGGATTTTAAGGAACAAAAAATTACGTTTATACCAATTAGTGCACTAAATGGAGACAATGTAGTTAGTAAATCAGATAATATGCCTTGGTTTGATGGATGTTCACTATTGAATTACTTAGAGAACGTCAAAGAAAAAGATATATTTAATAAGACTAATTCAAGGTTTCCCGTCCAATATGTTATTAGACCAAGAAATCAAGAATTTCATGATTTTAGGGGATATGCAGGTAAAGTATATGGTGGGAATTTAAGTGTTGGTGATGATATTGTAGTTCTTCCAAGCAATAAAAGAACTAAAATTAAAGGAATCTATTTTTTTAATGAAAAATATGATACAGCAACAAGGGGTTCTTCAGTATCCATTACATTAAATGATCAAATCAATGTGAGTAGAGGTGACATGATTGTTAAAGCTGGAGATTTGCCTAGAATTTCTAATAAAATAAATGCAGTGATTTGTTGGATGGATGAAAAAAAATTAACAATCCATTCTAAATATATTTTACAGCACGGGGTTAATAGGGTTTTTGGTTTAGTAAATGAAATTTATCATAAAATAAATCCAGATTATTCTGGTATAGATTCAAACATTATATCAGTAGAAATGAATGATATCGCCAAAATATCGTTTGAGTTAAATAGTCCAATTTTTTGTGATGAATTTTTAAATCAAAGGGCTAATGGATCTTTTATTTTAATTGATGAACTATCAAATAATACTGTTGGAGTAGGTTTTATCCAGTGATGATAATTGTATCAATTACACGTTAATACTTTAATTATTGTTTATTGAGTTCTTTTGGAATTAGAGCTCACATTATTTAGTGTTTAAATTGGCAAAAAACTAAGTCATAAGAAATTATCGAAAATTATCAGAGATTTATCCATTTATCATAGGATTTAAGACTAAAAATGTGAGATTTGTCTCACTTATTAAATCATGAAAAAATTATATACACTTATTCTAGCTTTATTTATGCTTATGGGTAGTCAGTCTACACAAGCTGACGAGGGCATGTGGATTCCTGCTCTTCTTACAGATAACTATTCAGAAATGCAACGATTAGGTCTTGTTTTGACTCCTGATCAAATCTATGACATCAACAAGAGCAGTATGAAAGATGCAATAGTCCGTCTAGGTTCAGGATTTTGTACAGGAGAAGTAATTAGCAGCCAAGGGTTGATTTTGACAAACCATCATTGTGGTTATAGTGCCATTCAAAAATTAAGTACAACAACTGCAAATCACTTAAAGAATGGTTTCTGGGCTAAAACAAAAAAGGATGAATTGTCTGCAGGTTTTAGTGTATCATTTCTAGTTAAAATCGTTGATATTACCGATGATGTTTTAGCGGATGTTACTGATGAAAATAGAGGCAAACTTATTGCAGAGCATTCTTCAGCTGTTCGAAAAGAATTATCAGATTCCGGAGCTTATGCTGTAGACATCAAAGAAATGTTCAGTGGCAATAAATATTTCGCCTATGTTTATGAGACTTTTGGTGATGTTCGATTGGTAGGTACACCACCAGAATCTGTTGGAAAGTTCGGTGGGGACACTGACAATTGGATGTGGCCAAGACATACGGGCGATTTCTCAATGTTTAGGGTTTATGCGTCTAAGGACAACAAAGCCACTAAAGACTATTCTGAAGATAATATTCCTTACACTCCAAAGCATCACTTACCAGTGAGCATGAAAGGTGTTGATAAAGGTGATTTTGCCATGATTTGGGGTTTCCCTGGGAGCACGGATCGCTACTTATCTTCTTTTGGTGTTAGAAACGCTACTGAAATAGATCAGCCAGCTCGTGTCAAGATTAGAAGAGCTAAACTTGATGTGTATGAAAAATACCAAAAAAGAGATGAAGCTGTTGATTTAATGTATGCTGCCAAGCATGCTCAGGTGGCTAATTATTGGAAGTATTTCATGGGACAAACTCGTGGTCTTAAACGTTTGGATATCGAGGGAAAGAAAAGAGGAGAGGAAGCCGCTTTTGACCAATGGGTCAATAGTGGAGACCAAGCTCGTAAAGAAAAATATGGTGATGTATTGTCTATGTATAAAGATGCTTATGCTGTATATGATGCTAAAAAACTGGCAGAGACCTATTGGATGGAAGCAATATATGGTATTGAGTTTACCAAGTATGGTTTTGGCTTTAGCCGATTATCATCCATGTATGCTATGCAAGCTGCAGAGAAAGATAAAGATAAAAAGGCACAAATGCAGTCTCAAATTGATGGTATGGTTCAACGAATCAAAGCATCAACTGAAGGCAACTTTAAAGATTATTATGCACCTATTGACCAGGAGGTAATGGTGGCGATGTTAGATTTCTATATGAACGACCTTTCGTCTGATATGAGACCTGCTGCATTCAATGATATGATCGCTAAATACAAAGGCAATACGATTGCAATGGCCAAAAAGTTATTTGAATGTTCGATTTTGGTGGATAAAGACCGAGCTGTAAAGTTTTTAGAGAATCCAAGTGCTAAGAAACTGAAAAAAGATATAGGCGTTAAGTTCTCAGGTATCATGCTCGACTTTTATTTGAATGGAATACGAGCCATGTTTGCAGAAGCAGATCAGAAAAGAGCAACGGCAGATCGTTTGTATAAAGCTGCATTATTCCAAATGCATCCAGATAAAGCATTTGCACCCGATGCGAATAGCTCTATGCGTTTTACATTCGGACAAGTATTAGACTACTCACCAGGTGATGCTATGCAGTACAAACACTACACTACGATGAAAGGGGTAATCGAAAAATATCAACCTGGTGATGATGAATTTGATTTACCAACGGGATATCTCGATGTGGCTAAATCCAAAAATTATGGTGATTATGCAAAAGATGGAGAAGATTTACGAATTTGTTTCCTGACAAATAACGATATCACTGGGGGTAATTCAGGAAGTCCTGTTATTAATGGTAATGGAGAGTTAATTGGGTTGGCCTTTGATGGAAACTGGGAGGCTATGAGTGGAGATATTGCTTTTGAACCTGAATTGCAACGTACCATATCAGTAGATATTCGATATGTGCTTTGGTGCATTGATAAGCTCGCAGGGGCAAAACACATTGTTGATGAAATGACACTAGCGAGGTAATATTTACCTAAATAAATTACAAAGACCCAATAACTGATGTTGTTGGGTCTTTTAGTTTTTATTAGAGTTTGGAAATGATACTTCCAAAATTGGACATATTGCTTCTAATTTTGGAACTGATGAATAGTGATTATTTGATTTTTTAGCTACTCATTCGTGGCATATGAAAGTTATATATTTTAAATCACTACTAATCATTGCAGGAGCTTTAGTTAATAAGTTTTTTGATTGCCTTACATGAAACTAAAATTAATTTATCGTAAGATTATATTCTTTATCGTACTTTCAATTGCTGTGTGGCTCATATTCCTTGGGGTATATCAGTTCATACCGTTTGCCAAGGAGGATAATATTTATTCAGATTATGTTAATCCTTTGGTGTCAGCTATGATAATTGCAGGGGTAACCCTTAAGTTTTTCAGAATACCATGGAAGGAAGACTAAAAAAGATAGGATTATTTGCCTTATTATGGTTCTGTCCAACATTAATGCTGATTTGAGCATTTTATATTGGAAGTGATTTATTTAGTTGGATTGGTGGATATTATCAAGACATTACTGTTCCCATTATGATTGGACTATTTTTTGCAATCATAGAATACAGGAGAATTGCTCGTTACATTGAAGAAACCAAAAACTAAAATTGAACAGGTTAAATAACCTAGGGGTGCTATTTATGGCATCCCTTTTTATTGAATAAGCTCCAACGCGTCTTCAATCGTTTTTACGGGTAGCTTGCAAACACCCTTTTGACACACATAAATTAGAGTCTCATTGGCTTTGAAACGATTTTTGAACATAGGTAAATCAGAATCGGATGTGCTGAATAACACAAGCGTGTTGGGATGGAATGTTTGTCTGAATTTTGATGCCACTTCTTCTGCATTTTTTCCGATGATTACAACTTCATAAAACGGCTTTGAGATAGCTAAATGAGTTTTCGACCAATTGCTGTATCCACTGGGATAGGAGGCCATATTTGATTGAACTTTACCCACTAAATTTTCCGCTATTTCGATAAAACGACTATTGCCATAAATCAATCCAACATGTAGCAAGTTATTTGCCATTACAGAGTTGGTTGCGGGAATAACATTATCATGAACTTCAGTTGTTCTAACAATAAGTTCATTGGTTTCGTTGAAATAGAAAAGTTCTTTTTCAGCGTCGTAGAATTTATTCATTGCTATTTCAGTTAATCTTTTTGCTATATTGATATAGGTCTCGTTACTTATAATCGAAAATGCATCGATACATGCCTTGATTAGAAAGGCATAATCTTCTAACATTCCTGGTATAGTTGATTGCCCATTTTTATAGCTATGCCAGAGATTTGAATCCTCCATTTGTATTTCTAGAATGGTATCTAAAGCTTGAATTGCCAATTTTTTGTAGTGTTCATTTTTGGTCGCTTTGTATGCGTCAACAAGTCCAGAAACCATCATACTATTCCAGGAGGTAAGACACTTGTCGTCTAAGCCTGGAGGAATGCGTTGAATTCTCCTCTCAAGTAATTTTTGATTAATATGGGTTATTTTTTCTTCTAATTCCTTTGTTGAGAGTTGAAATTCAGCTTTTATTTGGGCATCATCGATGTCTCTCAGGAGTATATTATTCTGGTGCTCCCACTGGCCTTTCTTATCAATTTCATAGTAAGATGCTGCCAAGTCAAAATTAGATCCCAAGATAGTCTTAATATTATCTGATTTCCATACGTAATATTTCCCTTCTTCTCCCTCACTATCAGCATCCAGAGCAGAATAGAATAGTCCACTATTATCACGCATTTCTCGTTCAAGCCATTGAATAGTTTTATCCATTACTTGCTTAAATAAGGGATTCTTCGTTTTTTGATATGCCCTTGCATAAATGGTTAATAGTTGAGCATTGTCATACAGCATTTTCTCAAAATGGGGTACCTTCCATATTTTGTCTACACTATATCTTGAAAATCCACCACCTATTTGATCGAATATACCACCATAAGCCATTTTTGTTAATGAAATATCAATGAATTCGTCAATCGACTTATCCTCTGACCAGTGGGTGTATGAAATTAAAAAGTCATAATTGCTAGGCATCGGAAATTTGGGTGCTTTTTTCATGCCACCGTTTTCATAATCCCAGTTGTTTTCCCAGCTATTTACCATCTCGTCCAATACATTGGGATCTAATTTTTGTGCAATTTGATCACTTATAGCTGTTTCTTGCAACTGAATACCACGTGTTAGTTTTTGAGCATATTCTTTGATTTTATCGAAATTGGATTGGTATTGATCTGAAATATTTTTAAGTAGTCTCAACCAATCTTTGGAGGGATAGTAGGTTCCTGCATGAAACGGCTCGCCTGTGGGTAATGTAAAGCAGTTAAGTGGCCAACCTCCGCGACCAGTGATAATGTTGGCAGCAGTCATATAAATTTGATCCACATCGGGGCGTTCTTCCCGATCTACCTTGATACAATAAAAATGATCGTTCATGTATTGAGCCACTTCTTCATTCTCAAAACTTTCGTGTTCCATGACATGACACCAATGGCAACTGCTATATCCGATGCTTATAAGCACGGGTTTATTTAATTTTTTAGCCTCAGATAGGTTTTCTGGATTCCATGCATGCCAATCAACTGGATTGTGTGCATGCTGAAGCAAATAAGGGCTTGTTTCTTTGATTAGTTGATTGGTATGTAAAGACATAGATTTATTTTGATTTTTTTGACCACAGGAGGAAAGTACCGAGACAATACTCAATATAGATAAAACATAGTTTTTCATCATTCGTAAAGACAAAGTTGCATATAAAATTTAATCAGTTATCATAACTATGATTTTTGTTATCTTTGGAACTCTATGATTAGACATTACTTTAATCTGTGTTTATTATTTTTTTCAACTGTTATTTCATTCGGTCAATACACTAAGATTGGTAGTGGTGGCTTTGCAAGTGGGAATTTTGGTCCTTTGAGAACTGATACCTCTGCAGCTTATTACAGTCGATTTGCTTTTATATACCCAGAAGCAACACTTACTAATTTGAAACATGGGGATAGCATATCTGCGATATCTTTTTTTCATCGATCTTTTGATTCAATGCGAGGTAACTGTAATATGAAGATTTTTTTAAAGTCTACTAATCAGTCTGATTTTGGAGCAAATTCTTTGAATTGGTCTGCGGAGTCAAGAAATTCAACGATTAAGGTATTCGATGGGAATCCTAAAAATTTGATAAGCAACTCACCTCAAGAAGTTTTTTTTAAACTTGACAAGCCCTACGGTTGGGACACCACAGGTGGAAAAAGACATTTAGAGGTCCTCGTGGAGTATTCACAGAAGATGAACCAAGTTGGTACGATGAACTGGTTTGTTGAAAGTAGTTTTTATGTTCCAGGTTTTATCTCTGCAAATGAGAGTAAATACCTCTATGGATCGAGTACTAATGGTATGGATAGCATGACGACGTTTTCATCTACTATTCACCCAACATTGAAAATCTACCATCCAAGCAAATCTCTAGATTTAGAATTATCCAAATTATATAGCTTAGGCACAGTTCCGCTGCTGATGAAACAATCCGATAGTATTAAAGTATCGGTAAATAATGTAGGAAGGGATACAGTAGTTAATCATAAAGTATATCTTAAGGTGACAGGTGTAAATACGTTTACCGATAGTCTTACCGTTTCCAAAATAGCACCCTATAAAAGCCAAACGCTCTATTTTGATCATTATCAACCTAAATTTCAGGGTACAGAAACTATAAATATTGAGGTTGATGAGGATAGCAATTCGTTAAACAATGTCATTTCTAAAAGTCGTGTGGTTAATTATAATGTTTATTCTCATGCTGATCCGTTTAGTGGAAATACTGGAGGTATTGGATTTAATGGTAGTACAGGAGATTTTGTTGCTCGATTTTATGTGGATGGTACGTCATATATCAACCAGATAAAAGTGGACTTTAACTCTGTTGGCACGGAGTTTCAGTTAGGAGTTTGGGATGTGAATTCAGCTGGTTTGCCAGGTAAAGAACTTTTTATAACAGATACATCGCTCTCTGTGGCTGGAACATTTATCATGAATGTATTGCCGCGAATTTCAGTGACGAATAGTTTTTATGTTGGAATTCGTCAAACATCGAATACTAATGTGGGCTTTAGTTATCAAAGTGAGGTCCCTGTAAGGCCGCATACCTTTTATTTTGCAGCACCTGCAGGTGACACCAGTTGGGTGTCTTTTTCTCCAGGTTTTGATTTTAATTTTAACATTCAGCCTCGATTACAAGTGGCTAATGATGTAGCTACCCTAGCTATCATAAGTCCTAAACCAGATTCATCTTATCAGTATGATGAGAAGGATTCGTTGGATATTGTAGCTCAATTTATTAACTATGGTTATCAAAATCAGTCTAATTTTCCTGTGGAAGTAAAGATATCAAATGGTTTTGGTCAATTGGAGTTTTCAAAGCAAAAGGTGACCAGTATTGCAGCTGGAGATACCTCTACGGTAGTTTTTGGAAAAATTAGTAAATATAGAATAGGTGATTATACTCTAACTGCTTCGACCAAACTTTCTAGTGATAGTGTCACGGACAATGATTCTAAGACTGTAAAATTTTCATTTATAAAAGATCACGATGTTGCAGTAGATCAGATTTTTTCTCCAAGTAATGGATCGCAATTTGATTTACAAAGAGATCCTGTTCAGATGGTCGTTAGGGCTATAAATTATGGGGTTAAGACTCAAAATAATTTGACAGTAAGAATGGAATTGGTTAATACGAATGGAAAGATTTTGATTACTCAAGATAAAGTTATTAATCTAACAGGTGGAGCTACTACAATCTTACCATTTGATACCATTTATTTACCAGATAATGGTAATTTAACCCTTCGGGCATTTACAATGCTTGCTATTGATAGTTTTCCAGAGAATGATACGTTAGGAGTTTCATTATTTTCTAGAAAGGTGGATGATGTAATGGCTTGGAATGTCGAAACTCCCAATGAGCGTTCCTATTTTTCAAAAGACACAACTATTGTACCTTATGTTAAGTACCGAAATGATGGGATTACTAACCAAGATTCTACATTAATATATTATCGTATCTTCGATAAAAATGGTTTATCTTTATTTTATGATAGTGCGTTTCAAGATGCTCCTTTTTTAACCGAGAAACAAGTATTTTTTAGTCCTATAAAATTAGATTCAGCGGGCACTTTTACTTTTCAAACTTGGGTATTTATAAAGGATGACCAAGTTCGATTAAATGACACCATTACTTCAAACTTTAACGTAATTAATGGTAACGACTTACAGATTTTAGGTGTCTACAGACCAAAATTAATGGTGTCGCAAGGTAGCCCATCTAGTCCATTGAGTATTGTAATTCGTAATCATGGAAACTTAAGGGCAAGTAATGTGAAAATTATTGTAAATGTTGAGAACAATAAATCAGAGGTCATTATGAATGACTCACTTTATATAAAACTGAATAGACTAACCACAGATACTTTTGAATTTGGTGTATTGGATTTTAATGATGTGGGTGATTATTATGTGAAGGTTGTTAATCACTCTCAAGCTGAGGATAAACCTAATTATTTGGACACATTAAATTACAATTATGCGGTGCGATACCAAAATGATATTAGCCTAGCCCAACATTTAATTCCTATATCTCAAGACACTTTAGAGTTAAATGAGATTGTATTCCCATCTTTACAAGTCATGAATAATGGTTTAGATACCTTCAATAATCTAGAGTTATGTGTTATTCTTAGAAATTCATCAAATGATGTTGTTTATAGAGATAGTTTTGATTTAAGTCAATTGCCTCCCAATAGGGCGAGTAATTTTAATTCCATCCAACAATGGTCAACTAATATTTCTGGGGATTACACTATGCATTCATGGTTGAAATCATCAGATAATAATTCTTTTAATGATACACTAACAACCTCATTTATTGTTGTGAAAAGGAGGGATGCACTTATCGAGTCGATTGTCTTTCCTAACAAAGATTTATACAAGCAACAACTTTATAAGCCTGTTGTTGTAATTAAAAACGATGGTTTAGATGATCTTTTAGGAGTTAACTTGTCCTGCATTGTGACTGTTGATGGTACAAACATTTATAAAAAGATTAAAATAATAGCTATTACTTCAGGTCAGTCCAAAATAGTCGAATTCGATAGTACATTATCCTATAATCAAGAGGCTTTAGCACAAGTTTCATTTGTGATAGAGGCAAATAATGATCAGGTTAGTTGGAATGATTCATTGACAACATCATTTAGTTTTATTCGCGGACTAGGAGTTAGAGATTATGCTCATCCAGAAGTCGTTGTATATCCTAACCCTTTTGAAAATTATATTAAAATTACAGCTAATAATCCTATCTCCAACATTAGGCTGATTGATATGTTTGGAAGAGTCGTTTTTGAGGAAAATAACCTTAACTTATTAAACTCAAAATTTGACATGGATGTTCAAAAAGGAATGTATATTTTAGAGGTATACTCTGGAAATAAATGGTACAAGGTTTCAATTACAAAAGATTAATGAAACTGTGGATTAATTTAATTTGATAGTAGGTTACTTTATCTTAAGAGGACTACCTTCCTTGTCAAAAAGCTTAATTTTCACAGTACTATTGTCAACATTTAATGTAGTCTTAATATAGTGAACGGTTGAGGGGGTAATTCCTTTTTGTGTACCTACTTTTTTACGATATCTAAAGAATCCTAAGAATTTTTGGTTAACATAATAGGACAAATCCATAGACTTAGCTGCTCCTGAAAAAATAATAACTTCTTTAGGATTCGAGTATAGAACATGTGGCCTAACTGTTTTTCTATCTAAATAATTTTGATATTCAAATGCGATATCAAATCGTGCGACACCATAACCAATAATTGAGTCTGGTTTGGTGTTTTGATCTGCTGTTTGTCTAATAAGGTCATTTATTTCTTTTGGTGAGAGTTTAGGAAAGGCTTGTAGAAGGCATGCAACACCACCTGCAACAATAGGAGTTGAGAAACTTGTACCGTTTCCTTTATAATAAAACCCGCTTGGGCTAGCTACAGTAGTCCTAACGCCGAGGGCTACCACATCTGGTTTTATGGATTGATTCGCATTATAACCTTTACTACTAAAGCGAGCTGGTGAACCATTTTTATTAATTGCACCAACCGTTAAAACTTCTTCAACATCCGCTGGGAAGCCAATTTTCTGCCATTCGCTATTTCCTTGGTTTCCTGCACTATTAAGCACTATAATTCCCTTAGAAACAGCTGTTTTAGCACCGATACTTATGTAGGATGAATGGCCATCTAATTGACGATGAGTGTAATTTAGATTATGGTCGTCAAATTGGTTGTATCCTAATGATGATGTGATAATATCAACCCCTAAGCTATCGGCAATTTCAGCAGCTTTACACCAGTTTAATTCCTCAATGGGATATTCACTCTTTCCGTTTTCTGTTTTAAATAAGGTGAGTTTAGCTAATGGTCCACTTCCGATAAATTTTCCTTTGTCATAAGCACCTAGAGCAGATGCACAAGCAGTACCATGTGTATCAAAATCACTTAGCGAGTTATCTAAGTTAACCAAATCATAGCCATATCTTAATTTTTCATTGGCTTGATGTCTTAAAAATCCGGGAATTTCTGTGATGTTTTTAAAGCCTGCATCAAAAACAGCGACACTTACGTTATTTCCATTAAAGCCTTTATTGTGTAAATGTAAAATTCCAATTTGTTTATTTTGTTGATATGACTTTCCATAGTCCTCTTCATTTAATCCGACTGTCTCCATTGAATTTACCTTTAGTTTTAGGATGGGCTGATGGAACTCAATAGGCTCTCTTTTACTATTGGTATTAAATGTACCAACGTATTTTATTATTTTTATGAATGGGAAGCTATCCAATGACGCAATAAAAGTTTTAGAAGACTCTATAACAGCACCATTGGACCATTTTAAGGAGTATCTGATATTTACACTATCCAATCTGCTAAGAGCGGACAGATATTCCTTTTTAACAGGATAGTCAGTTGAATTTAATTGAATTTGATATTTGTTTCTTCTATCGATAGCTTTCTTACTCAATATCTCTGTTGGGATATATGACGTGTCTTTATCGATGAATTGAACATAAAATGCATCGTTTGTATTTTGAGAAAAACTAAGATGAGATTTGATGATCAATAAAACGAAAAGGATACTACCAATTGGTTTGCAATAGGGTTTCTGTGTATTCAATTCCATCTTTATATTTTCCAGGTTGTGTTTCAATATCTTTAAATTGTCGTTGTATAAGCCCAATTCCACGAGCGTATATTTCTTCTTCAAATTGAGTGAATATGATATCTTGTCTATCTGCAATTTTAATTGCCACTGTCTTATCAAATACTGAATTATCAGTATAAAAGGGCTCATCTATCCGTATGTAGTATCCATATTGGGCATCTTGGTTGTTGAACATATTGATATCCCACCTTTTATTATTTTCCACAGGAAAGCTTAATTTTACCTTTTTAATATCAAAATCTGTTCTTTCTATACCGAAGTCATCCTCCTTTATAAAAGCATAATGGTGAAATTCCCAACTTAGTCCCTCATCATTGCTATGATTAATTTGTAAACGGTATGCCGTATCATTCTCTTGATCTAAAAATGAACTTTCAATGGATTCCTTTATCCAGTAATTTGTCGTGTCTGTTTGACTATTGAATGCATCATGGTTAAGCTCCAAACGATGATATATAATATACTTACCGGTCTCTATCGGTGAGAGACTAATTTTCTTAGGAATTATTAATTCATCAGGTTTGCACCCCCAATAGGAAAGGGATATTAATGAAATTAAAATGATTAATAGGCGATTCAAATTATCTACTTTCAAGCTCTTACTATACTGGAGATATTATCAAAAATAAATACCTGATTATAAGTATTTCACGAAAATAACAGATCCTATTGAGTAGAAGCTTTATTATGGTGATATTATTACATATTTTTGACCCACAAATGGCAACAATCATCGACGGCAAGGGTCTTGCTTTAACACTTAGA
>CESF01136414.1_pt1 | contig 14317 bp, 15 predicted proteins | sample 356331 | NCBI WGS metagenome assembly CESF01 (sample SAMEA2621779, study PRJEB7988) | marine metagenome | biome: marine biome (ENVO:00000447); feature: surface water layer (ENVO:00002042); material: "saline water (ENVO:00002010), including plankton (ENVO:xxxxxxxx)" | depth 5 m
TTTTTTTGTTTACTTTTTTCATCAATGGAAAAAAGTAAAGACAGAATATTGAAAGTAAAGTAGATAAAACTATAGTTAATCAGTTGATTAAGTAAAGAGGTGTTCAAGTTTTGTTTTAAGTGTCTTTTTGCTTTTAGAATAGTATGTTTTGTAATTTAGATGACTTATTTTTTAACTTTTCAAAATGAATACAGAACACTTTCCGGATTACTATAAAAACTATGTACAAAATGTTCCCGAAGGGCATCCTTTAGACTTATTAGACTACAGCTTAAAGGAATTGCTGAGTGCTTTAATGATGATCACCGAAGATGAAGCTTCTAAAGGCTATGCGCCCGGAAAATGGTCGATAAAAGATATTCTGCAGCACTTAATTGATACGGAGCGCATATTTACTTACCGAGCTCTGGCATTTGCTAGAGGAGAAGGGCAGGAGCTTCCCGGATACGACCACGACAGTTATGCCAATAATGCAATGGCCAACTATCGATCGCTTAAATTACTTTTAGAAGAGTTAAAGCGATTAAGGGTTTGCACCAAAGATTTATTTGCTTCTTTTTCAGAAGAAATGTTGCAGCGAAAAGGCGTAGCCAATGGTCAAACAGTGAGTGTGGAGCAGCTGCATTATATTATTGTAGGACATGAACTTCACCATTTAAAAGTGATTAATGAAAAATATGAATTCAAATACAAGCGATGATTGATTGGGGCGACTTTGAAAAAGTGGACATTCGATGTGGAACCGTAATAGAAGTAAATGACTTCCCTAAAGCCAAAAAACCGGCCTGGCAGTTGATCATCGACTTTGGAGATTTGGGTATCAAAAAATCATCAGCTCAAATAACAGTTCATTACTCCAAAGAGGATTTAATAGGCAAGCAAGTCTTGGCGGTGGTGAATTTTCCACCAAAACAAATAGCTAATTTCTTTTCAGAGTGTTTGGTTTTGGGACTTTCTGATGAGAATGGAGACATTGTATTGGTTGGTGCGGACCAAAAAGTGCCGAATGGAAGTAGGATGCATTGAAGGGGTTAAATTATAAGTGTCTTGAATTTTTTCGGCGCAAAATATAGTTTCACAATACAATACTCTAAGTTCTTCGACCAAAAGAGAACGCTGATAATGCTTCGGCTTCACTCAGCACAGTACGCAGATTTGGCAGATTTCCACTGATTTTATATAAATTATACAATAAACGGATATTCATTTACTTTTTAACTTAATTCAATTTTAAGTTTATGTACTTCTAATGGATAGCGTTTCAGTTAAGCCTTATGAATCAAAAATTTTCAAGAATTAACTCGCTGCTTTTTCTTACCTTTCTTTTTTCTTCCCCACCAAATTAAAAATCCGCTAAGTGGTAAACTTGCAACGATTAAACTCGCCAAAAACAAAATGATTTTCCCCGGCAAGCCCAAAATTGCACCTACATGGGTGTCGTAGTTCATACGGATGACTTTATCGGCAAAAGCGGCTTCAGCATATTTGCCATAGATACTTGGCGTTTCAATTTCTTCTAAAGTATATTGATCATAAAAGCGATAATCTGAGCTGTAGTAGACTCCTCTTTCGTACGTCATTTCTACGTAAATGCTCGATGAATCTGTGTGCGGAAAATGCACTTCCATTAGTTCTGCATCCGGGTGGCGCTCTTTTAAAATTGGAATCAAACAGTCAATGGGTAAATCGCTTGGGTTTTCTGCTATTCTTTGATCAGATACATTATCCGGAACTTTAAATTTAACCGTTTTCTCCCCGCCAACACTTTTATAAATGGCATCTTCCACAGTGTCAAAAGCCATAACCATGCCGGTTAGCGCAAACAGTAAACCAATGATAGAAACATAGAATCCTAAGATGGCATGGAGGTCATAATTCTTTCTTTTCCAAGCGGTGCTTTTCTTCCAGACAAATTGAAAGCGCTGTTTGCTGTTTTTTCTCTTTTTGGGCCACCATAGAATAATGCCACTAATCAGCATGATTAAAAAGATGGCTGTTGACCACCTTACTACTTCTGTGCCTATGTCTTCCGGCAACCAAAGGTGCATGTGACCATCCAAGATAAAGTGAAAAAATCCTGCTTCGTGATTTTCAGAATACAATACCTCTTTGGTGTATGGCTCTATGTAAACTGAACGATAAAATTCTTCCGGTTTTTTTTGAAAAAAGATTACTTCAACGGCTTCATCGGCATCACCATATAAAACTCCATGGACATAATTGTCGGGAAAAATTTCCTGAGCAATTTTTTTTGCTTCTGTTGGAGTAACTATTGGAGCAGATTGTACTTCAATAGTGGGAACATTATTGGCAAGACTTTTTATTTCTTCTTGGAAAACCCACAAACAACCGGTAATGGCTACAATAAAAACGACCAATCCTGTGGTTAAACCCAGAATTAAATGTGCTTTGCCAACTAGTTTACGAAAAGCGTTTTTCTTCTTTTTGTTCATCTTAGAAAAGAAATAAAGTTCGAAGAATTAGATTTTTAATTCTTCGAACTCTTTAAATTTAATTGAGTTAAATTATAATCGGTAAAAACCTTTAATCGTTTTTCCGTTGATTTTAGCACCTTTAGTGGCTGTCGCATTTTCTACGTCTACTTGGTACACATGTGCTTCGCTAGCAGTTTCAATGCTTACGTACACTTTGCCGTTTTCAACCATTAGCGGTGAAGTAAATCGCTTAGCGTGTAGCGGAACATCTGCCACATCTGTAACCGTTTGATTATCTAGGTCGATGATAACTAATTTCTGATTAAAAGAGCTTCTTCCAAAAGCTCCCCATGCACCGCCATTATCATGAGTTAAAATTCTTCCAATGGCTTTGTTATTGCCCACATAGTCGAACCAGAAAAGTTTTCCGCCATTGGTAGCTGCTTCTATATCAAAAAAGTAACTGGCATCAAAATCAGTAGATCCATTATTAATTTTTAAGATAGCGGATGGCTTTGATGATGCCGGAGCAAATCCTGCCATTTCAGCACCACAAGAGTAGGAATATAAATCACCGCTCTCAGTTTCAATCATTCCTGTAGTTGATCCATTTACGCCAATGTTAGCAGTTCGTGGATCTTTGATGATTTTTTCAACACTATCGATTCCCGGATAAGGTAAAACAGCCACATAAGCCGTATCTGCTCTCGGAGTAGTAAAGTAACCTTTAGCATCCATAATGTGGAATGGAATAAATAACTTATCGCCTCTCACTTGCAAAGCTGTTGGCCAAGATATCAATGAATCCGGAATAGACTGGAAAATGTCCGTTTCCTTAATTTTTGAAACAAATCCTGAATTTACGTCAATAAAATAAAGTTTTCTGCTTGCAAAACCCGCACGTGGAATTTCCATGGCTAAAAATGTATTATTGTCGTTGGAGTGACCAAACATTTCCAGGGCATTGTCATAAGTAAAGCCACCTTTTTTATATATTTTTCCTGTTCCATCGTCGGCATAAGCTGCACATTGGTTATCGGTTCCGAAACCTGAAGTAAAAAGTGTATTACCCACAGAATAAGCAAAACGCCAGCCGATTAATTCGATGCCTTCACCTTCAGCCGAAATTTCTCCGGACATAATGTCTTCTTTGTTGATGATAAACTCCGTTTCATCACCCCCTGTGCTTTTAAACAGCATGGTAATTCCCGATGTTGATGTAGACTCGGATTTTGGTTGTTCGTTTTCCTCTTTTTCACATGAACTTAAACTTACAGAAGCCACACCCAAAGCGATTAGGTAGCTGCTTAGTTTTTTAATTGTATTCATTTTACGATTCATTTTATTGAGTTTAATTTTGAGTTGATGTTAAATTATTTAGTTAAGAAGTATCTTAATTTTAGATAAAAAGCTCTTCCGGGTTTTTGAATATTAAAGTTGTCAAAAACTGCTTCATCAGTTAGATTATTGATGGATGCAGAAACATTGTATTTCCCTTCTTTTAGAGCGTATTCAAGCTCTAGATTATGGGTCAACTGACTTGGAATAATGTTTTTGGTGCTAGGATCTCCTAAATTCTCCCAAGTGAGGAAAAATTCATGTACATATCGTGTGCTCCAATAAATGGTCAAGTCTTTTTTCTTTTTAAAGGGCTTAACTCCCAATCGAGCATTTCCAAAAAAGTACGGAATGTTAGGAACTCTGCTTTTGTAGTTGGTGTTGGGTAATCCTTCGTCAAATTCAGTTTGATCTCTTAAGTTTTGATAGGTTACGTTTGCACTAAAGTTGATGAAGTTGTTGTAAGTAAGCTGAACACTGGCTTCAATTCCATTGGTGCTAACGTTGTTTAGGTTTTCATAACTTCCAAAAGGACCCAATGGATTGTAGCGAATAAAATCGGCAGCTGAGCGTAAAAATAGATTTGCTTCCGAGCCAAAGTCTACTTTTTTGAACTGATTGCTATAGCGCAAACCGAAATTGGCATTGTAGCTTTTTTCCGCCTGTAAATCCGGATTGGGAAGTACATAAATTCCGTCGCCGAGAATTTCGTAAGCTTCCGGGATTCTATAGGTTTGCTCAAAGGAAAGCTTGGTCAAGAATCCTTGAAAAATCTGCTTGCTCAAAACTGCTCCATAGCCCGAGTTATTAAAAGAAGGGGAGGTGATGGTTTCTTGATCAACATTGTCCTGCGTTATGATTTTCCCTTGATACCAGTACTGTTTTCCAAAAACGGTAAATGCCAACTTTTCGTTTTTACTCTCATAGTTGTAGGCAATCCCAAGAATATTCTTATTGATAAAATTTGGACTGGCAAAGGACTGATTGAGTTCATCCACTTCGTCTTCACCGCTTCTTTCCAGGTAGTTTTGACTAAAGTTTAAGCTCAGCGAGTGAACTTTATTAATCGAATAATCAGCACTGAGATTACTTCTGAAAATTTGATCACTTAATCGCATTAGAGTTCTACGCTGGTTCAACTCACCTCTTGGGTCTTTGGGAGAACGAACAACGTATTCACCCGCCCAATTGTATTTTTTTGTGCTAGTGTCAACAACGCTTTCGATTATTTTTCCTGCTGCAGCATAAGCCTTTAACCTTAATTTTTTGAAAGACTTTTTATAAGTGGTTGAAGCAATTAATGTATTGTTTGTACTGTGAAATTCACCCAAAACTCGGTCGACTGTGTTGTCGGGGTGCTGATAGTTTCTCCTGTTAAAGGCATGAGTAATACCAATCGACCACAAGTCAGCTGCTTTTTTGTCGACAATTCCGGCTTCTACATTTGCCATTCCTGAAGTATACTCACTGTGGAATCGTCTGGTACTGATTGTGCCTAAATTATTTCCCAGTTCAAGGTCGAAAAGCGGAACACTATCCACGCAGTAATTATTGTCGGAATGGTTGTAAAATGAAGAGAGTCGAACAAAGTAACCTTTCTCTTTATTAGCGAACTGACCATTTACAGAAGCTCTGTGCGTGTTGAAAGAGCCAAAGGTATAGGCAGCATCCAAGAATGATTTTTTTCGATAATCGGTGGTAATGTTTACTGCACCACCCAAGGCATCAGCGCCAAGCGTAATGGGAACAACACCTTTGTAAATTTCAACTTTCTCAATCAGATTAACCGGATAATTGTTTAAGGTGAGGGCAGAACCAAAGTTTTCCATAGGAATGCCATCGATAAAATATCGAATTTGATTGCCGCTCAGTCCGTTTAATGATAAGCTGAACTCTGAACCCAAACCGCCGCTTTCGCGAATGTGAATTCCTGAAGTGTTTTTGAGTACTTGATTGATGTCAGAATTTAGGTTTTTTTGTTCTTTTGTTTCAATCACATCAACTGCATAACCACTTTCTCTCAGTTCTTCTGCCTGTGATTTAGCCGTGATTTCTACTTCTTTAATCTCGCTAATTTGTTCCTTTAGTTTAAAGTTAACACTAGTAGTTTTTCCTTGGTGTACCTTTACCGTTTTGTGCTGACTTTTTAAACCAATTCTAGAAACATTTACTGTATATAATCCATTTGGAATTTTTTCTAAAGTGTAATTCCCCTCTAAATCAGTAACGGTTCCTTTTTTAATTTCAGCAATATAAATGCTGGCAAAAGGAACGGCTTCACTTTCTTCATTTGTTACCTTTCCCTCAATTTTGCCACTTTGAGCAATTGCTTGAATTGTAAAAATGTTGAATATCAGTATGTAGAAAAGTGATTTGATGATACAGTTATTTTAGCGCAAAACTCTTATTTAGAACCATTCTAAACAATACCCTATAGAGGGTATATTTGACGTAGAGCAAAGCATATTGGGTAATTCTAATAAATCTTTTTGTTGATTCTTGCATCTATTGAAAGGTCTTCGAGTTTTTTCTCGCCAGTCTCAAAACTTCCGGCTCTTCTCGATACAACCGCTTGAGGCGGTCACTCGAGGAACCGACGGACAATCATTGAGCGACAAAAAGTATCAAGAAGCTCTTTCAAATCCAATTCTCAAAGCTTAATATTGTATAGCATAGAAAAAATAGTACAAATGAAAATATATCCAATCCCTACAGGTAATTTTAAGTTAGACGGCGGAGCCATGTTTGGCGTAGTGCCTAAATCGCTTTGGCAGCGAACAAATCCGGCTGACAGCAACAATATGTGCAGTTGGACCATGCGCTGTATGTTGATTGAAAAAGGCGATCGCTTGATGTTGATCGACAATGGAATGGGGGAGAAGCAGAGTGAAAAGTTCTTTAGCTATTACTACTTACACGGCGATGATTCCTTGGAAAATTCTCTGCGCATCAACGGTTTTCATCCGGATGATATCACCGATGTGTTTTTAACGCATTTGCATTTCGATCATTGCGGAGGTGGTATTAAATGGAATAAAGACCGCACCAAATACGAACCGACTTTTAAAAACGCTAACTATTGGAGTAACAAAAAGCATTGGAAATGGGCAACTGAACCTAACGACCGGGAGAAAGCTTCTTTCTTAAAGGAAAACATATTACCCATGCAGGAATTCGGACAACTAAAGTTCGTGGAAGAGGAAGACTTTGATTGGTTTGAGATTTTTTACGCCGACGGACACACAGATGCGCAAATGATCCCCATTGTGGATTATCAAGACAAAAAGCTGGCTTTTGTAGCAGACTTATTGCCCTCGGCAGGACACATTCCACTGCCTTATGTAATGGGCTATGACACCCGACCGTTACTTACTTTGGAAGATCGTAAAAAGTTCTACGCCCGAGCTATTAAAGAGGACTTTTATCTTTTTATGGAACACGATGCCGACAATGAAATCATTACTTTGCAAGACACTGAGAAAGGGGCAAGATTGAAAGACAGCTTTGGTTTTGAGGAGATTTTTGGGTAGGTGGTATTCATTTTTAAACATTTATTAAATACTTACAAATGGCTTTTTTGATTTCGACTGAAAGCAAGAATTTCACTACTAATTATTTTTTCAGTATGTTTGAATTTGAAAATTACAGATTGAATATCAGAAAAATAAAATATTTAACAATATCTAGACATAAGGTAGATAAAACACACTAGTGTGTTTTAGCCAATTGTTCTCTGCAAGCTAAAAAAACACCTGTGATAAACTTGAAGTATTCTGAAAAAATATGACAACACTCTTTATAAAGAATATGGTTTGCAACCGCTGTATTATGGCGGTAAAAAGCGAATTGGATAAATTAGGAATTGAGCCGAATGATGTACAATTGGGAGAAGTAACACTTGAAAAAGAACTCACAGCACAAGAAAAAGGAAAATTTAATAAAGCGTTGGTGTCATTAGGCTTTGAAATGATTGATGATAAAAAAAGTCGCCTAATTGAGCAAATAAAAAACACTATCATTGACTTGGTACATCATCAGGATAACGATACCAAAACCAATCTTTCAGATGTGTTAAGCAGTAAACTGTTTCACGATTACAACTATTTATCCAACCTATTCTCTGAAGTAGAAGGTACTACCATTGAAAAATATTTTATTGCTCAAAAAATAGAAAAGGTAAAGGAGCTATTGGTATATGATGAATTATCATTGAGCGAAATCGCATTTCGTTTAAATTATTCAAGTGTTGCTTATTTGAGTAATCAATTTAAAAAAGTAACAGGGCTTTCGCCCAGTCATTTTAAAAAGATACGTGAAAAGAGAAGAAAGCCTTTGGATGAGGTATAAGTAAATCTTACAACTCATTTCCAAAATTACACAACAAAAAATCTACCCATTGTTGCCAACTTTGCATTGTAATTAAAACAATCGAGATATGGCAACAACAAATCAAAATACAGTTACGCAAACTTTCCCTGTTTTGGGAATGACTTGTGCTTCTTGTGCGAGTAGTGCAGAAAGTATCGTAACACATCAAGAGGGAGTTGTAAATGCTTCCGTAAATTATGCCACAGGGAATCTGACCGTTGAATTTTTATCCAACGTAACCAATACCGAAAAACTACGAAAAGCAGTTCAAGGTGTAGGTTATGATTTATTAATTGAAGATGAATCCAAACAGCAGGAATCACTTGAATCCATTCACAAAAAGAAGTTTAAACAACTCAAAAATAAAACCTTGTGGGCTGTCATTCTTTCTTTACCTGTCGTTGTAATCGGAATGTTCTTTATGGATATGCCTTATGGCAATGAAATTATGTGGGCATTTTCAACCCCTGTTGTATTGTGGTTGGGCAGAGATTTTTTCGTAAATGCGTTGAAACAAGCCAAACACCGCAAAGCCAATATGGATACCTTGGTAGCATTAAGCACAGGTATCGCCTATGTGTTTAGCGTGTTCAATATGTTATTTGCAGATTTTTGGCATCAAAGAGGATTACACGCTCACGTATATTTTGAAGCCGCAGCCGTCATTATCGCTTTCATATTGTTAGGAAAATTATTAGAAGAAAAAGCCAAAGGAAATACATCTTCTGCTATTAAAAAGCTGATGGGCTTACAACCGAAAACGGTTATCGTAATTCAAGCAGATGGCACAGAAAAGCAAACGCCTATTGAAGAAGTTATTGAAGGAGATGTGATTTTGGTAAAACCGGGCGAAAAAATTGCAGTGGATGGAATGGTCATTTCGGGCAGTTCGTATGTAGATGAAAGTATGTTGAGTGGAGAACCTGTTCCTGTATTGAAAAATGAAAACGAAAAAGTATTTGCAGGAACGATAAACCAAAAAGGTAGTTTCCAATTTAAAGCCGTTAAGGTTGGGAAAGAAACAATGCTTGCCCAAATCATTAAAATGGTACAGGACGCCCAAGGTAGCAAAGCACCTGTACAGAAATTGGTGGATAAAATAGCAGGGATTTTTGTGCCTGTGGTAATGGGTATTGCATTGCTTACCTTCATTATTTGGATGATTTTCGGAGGTGATAATGCAATCGTTCAAGGATTATTAGCAGCCGTTACAGTATTGGTTATTGCTTGTCCGTGTGCTTTGGGATTGGCAACACCAACAGCAATTATGGTAGGCGTTGGCAAAGGTGCGGAGCAAGGTATTTTAATTAAGGATGCCGAAAGTTTAGAATTGGCTAAGAAAATAGACGCTATCATTTTAGACAAGACAGGAACCATTACAGAAGGTCGTCCACAGGTTACAGATATTCAATGGTTGAAAAATGACGATAGTAAAAAAGATATTTTACTCAGTATCGAAAAACAATCTGAACATCCATTGGCGGAAGCCGTAGTGAAATATTTAGATGGAGTCAATCCAACTACACTTTCTAATTTTGATAGTATTACAGGCAAAGGAGCAAAAGCCGATTACAATAATGAAACCTATTTTGTAGGCAACAAAAAGTTATTGTTTGAAAATAACATCGCTATTCCCGAAGAATTGCAACAACAAGCGGATGAATGGAGCAAATTATCCAAAACCGTTATTTGGTTTTCCGACAGTAAACAAGCCCTTTCGGTAGTGGCTATTTCTGATAAAATCAAGGAAACCTCTGCACAGGCAATTAAAGAAATGCAGGATATGGGCATTGATTTGTATATGCTCACAGGCGACAATGAAGCCACCGCAAAAGCCATTGCCGAGCAAACAGGCATCAAACATTACAAAGCCGAAGTATTGCCACAGCACAAAGCCGATTTTGTAAAGGAACTGCAAGAGCAAGGCAAAACCGTAGCTATGGTGGGCGATGGCATCAATGACAGTACCGCATTGGCAACAGCCGATGTCAGTATCGCTATGGGCAAAGGCTCGGACATTGCTATGGATGTAGCCAAAATGACGATTATTTCTTCTGACCTAAGCAAAATTTCACAAGCCATCAAACTATCCAAACAAACGGTAGCTACCATTAAGCAAAACCTGTTTTGGGCATTTATTTATAATTTGATAGGTATTCCAATTGCAGCAGGTATTCTATATCCAATCAATGGTTTCTTACTCAACCCAATGATAGCGGGAGCTGCTATGGCAATGAGTAGTGTAAGTGTGGTCACAAATAGTTTGCGATTGAAATGGAAGAAGTAATTTTATATAGTATAAACCATTAAAAAACGAACTAATTATGGCACATAATCACGACCACAATCATTCGCACAGTGCGAATAAAAAAACCTTAACTATTAGCTTAGTCATAATTGCTGTTTATATGGCAATTGAAGTTATTGGCGGATTGCTTACAAATAGCCTTGCATTATTGGCAGATGCAGGGCACATGTTGAGTGATGCTATTTCACTTTTCATTGCCTTAATGGCTTTTACATTCAGTGCAAAAGTAGCCGATTACGGTAAAACCTATGGTTACAAACGATTTGAAATATTGGCTGCCATTATTAATGGAGTAACATTGATTTTGATTTCAGTTTATATCATTTATGAAGCCATAGAACGCTTCCAGCATCCACCAGAAGTTGCATCAAAAGGGATGTTGATTATTGCGTTTATAGGCTTGTTGGTCAATATTCTTGTTGCTTGGATAATGATGAGAGGAGCTGATGTAAAAGAAAATCTCAATATGCGTGGAGCTTACTTACACGTAATTAGCGATATGTTGGGTTCCGTTGGGGCAATAATCGCTGCTTTGCTCATTATGTTTTTTGGTTGGACCTGGGCTGACCCTTTGGCGAGTATTATTGTTTCTATTTTGGTATTGCGTAGTGGATATATAGTTACAAAATCATCAGTACACGTGCTAATGGAGGGTACTCCTGAGAATATAGATATTGAAGAAGTAACGGAACTATTATTAAAAACCAATGGTATTCAAAATATTCACGATTTACATATATGGACTATCACCAGCGGACTAAATGCACTCACTTGCCATGCTGTTGTAAATGAAAAAATGACCATTGAAGAAAGTGAACAATTGCTTCGTAAAATAGAACATGATTTAGAACACCTGAGCATTCATCACGTAACTATTCAGTTGGAAACACCTACTCACCAGCACGACAATTCAATATTGTGCAATGTGAAAGTAGAACCAGCCACACACATACATCAACATTAATTTCAGTAAATCTTATAAATCAAACAAGAAATTACACAACAACACAAAACGGAATTGTATCGAAATTTGCAGTATTCAATCACAATTAAAACGAGAAAAATGAAAATAAGACAGATAACCATAATAGCACTTGCATCAGTAGCAATGTTTATTACTTCTTGTGGCAACAATAACAGCCAAAACGAACACGAAGGACACGACCACCCTACCGAAACAGTAACTAAATCTGACAGTCGAAATGAAAATGGAGAGTTGGTTGATGCATCAGGAGAAATCATTACAGGTTGTCCAATGCACAAAGAGTACATTGGAAAAAAAGGAGACAAATGTCCAAAATGTAATTACAATGAAATGATTCCTATCACTTGGTCTTTGGAAGGAATAGACACAGTAAGAGTAACCACTCTATCGGATTATAATCCACCGCAGAATTAATATAAGTTAAACTAAAAAATAAGAAACAATGCCACAATTAAAAGTAAAAACCGATTATCTCGGTAAATATCAGTCAAAAACAGAAAATACCTTTTCAGATACGCCAATCATTGTAGATGCAATGAAGTTTACCCCTTTGGATTTATTATCCAGTGCCTACAACAGTTGTATGTTGGGAACAATGGAGCATATCGCCAAACAAAATAATTTTGAAATAGGAGAACCCAAAAGTCAAATAGAATGGGCTTTGAGTGAAGACACTACTCGAATTGGCTCAATGGATATACAAATAAGTTTTGCCAATGATTTTTCAAAAGAGCAAAAAGAAATTTTGGAAAATGCTGCTCAAACAAAATGTCACGTAGGACAAACACTAAATCCAGCAATTGAAAAGAAATTCACTTTTAACTATAAACAAAATTAATATCAAACAATAAAAATCTAAAAAAATGAAAAACAAAGAATTAAAATTCAAAACCAACCTCGATTGTGGAGGTTGTGTATCAAAAGTTCAAGCTGACTTTGACAATGCAAAAGGAATTTGTCATTGGAATGTCGACACCAACAACAGCGACAAAATCTTAACAGTAAGTTCCAAAGGAATTACCGAAGATGAGGTGATAAAAATTGTTCAAAGCAAAGGTTTCAAGGCAGAAATTATGGACTAATCAAAACTGAAAAAAAAGCCAGCAGAGAACAATGTGTATAAGCAATAGCGGTTTAAGTGTAAACTTGAACCGTTTTTGCTTTTAATTAAGTATATAGCTTTCTGAAAAGTAGTTGCGTTTTAATCCGCTACTGCTCATACACGAGACCGTTAGCAAGCATTATATGAAACAGATGCTTTACATATTACCTTTATTGCTTATAGCTTGTGGAGAGTCAAACAATCAAGACAAAGACAATTCCACGGTCGACAGTTCAGAGTTCATTACTAAAATGACCAAGCAGAGTACTGACTCAATAAATTTGATTGACAAAGAGATTGATTTGGATTCGCTAAGAAGTTTAGAAATCTTCAAAGACTTTGCAATTAATTACACTCCGACAAGAAAACCTAATTCAGGAGTTGCAATCTTGCCCAAGACACCTGACTCTGTAATCCAAGCTATAAATATTTTAAAGTTTTCCAATCCAAAAGAGTTTGAAAAATTCTTGACCTTGATATTCATAAAACTATACAGTGCTCACTTAGAATGTTGTCATCAATCTTATGAGATCAGAAGACAACCACCAAATGGACTTGACAAAGAAAGAGATCCTTTAGTTTATGAATTTAACAACTTGACCAAAAAATACCCATTCGACAAACCGATTGAATTTATTTCATCCAGCATTGGCTATGACTATGTGAAATCACATAAATATCTTATGGATTTTGAACCAATTAAGAAACATGTTGACAAAATTGAACATGTGCAAAAAAAGATTGAAGAAGGATTATAAAATAGAAACGCTTGCTAACATCGGTTATGGCTAATGCGGGCTGATTGAGTAAAAATGAGGATATTGCAAAAAATAAACGCGAGAGCGGGCAGACAAGAATGAAGCTTTGAAATCCGCACTAGCCATAGCCGAGGAACGTTGTGCCTAATTTGAAAAAATGAACAGACTACTAATCATATCGACAATAATCGTTTTGACTTCTTGTGGTCAATCAACTAAGACAGACAATGCAAAACAGGCTGACAAGCTAACAGAGACAACTACTGAAATTGAAACAGCCAAGACAGAACATAAAACTGAGAAAAAAGAATTAACTGAGAATGTAAACTGCACCGATCTTGACTTCTATTCAGCAGAACAACAAGCAGACTCGATATTGGCATATATGGAAAAAGCTAAAGATTCGAGTTCAGCGAATCGAATCATGTGGGAACAAAAGTTTTTCTGTTCCTTTCCGAGCTCATTCAAAGGAATGCAAGCTGTTTTTGGCTATGACAATGAAAATGGAGCAGCACCTTTATATGATTATCCAAAAGGAGAAAATATAATTCAGTATTTCAGCCAGTTGAAATCCATTCCAGACTCAACTTACTATGACAAATACATAAGAATAAACATTGATGGAATTTGGGAAGCCGACAATATTCGAGAAGCCTTTGATTTTGCAAACAGACTTATGCAAGACACCAAAAATGCTTGTAAAGTACTTTCAACATTTTCTGACAATGAGATAAAAGGTGTCTTCCGCTTTATTTTTGACGGACCACACCCAAAGAACGAATACAATGAAAAACTATACAAGAATCTTAAACCTGAAATTGACAGACATAATGAACGATTAAGTCGGTTATTGACCGAATCCTATGAAAAATTAATGGCTGAAGATGACGGATATGGACATTGAAAATGAATGAAAACTAGGCACAACAGCACCTAAGAAAACATGGGGCAGTCAGTGGTTTCCGCAAGGTTCGTCCTTCGTGGCTATCTTTGTCACGGGCGGACAGGAAAGTGCTTCGAAAA
>CESF01113272.1_pt1 | contig 14214 bp, 9 predicted proteins | sample 356331 | NCBI WGS metagenome assembly CESF01 (sample SAMEA2621779, study PRJEB7988) | marine metagenome | biome: marine biome (ENVO:00000447); feature: surface water layer (ENVO:00002042); material: "saline water (ENVO:00002010), including plankton (ENVO:xxxxxxxx)" | depth 5 m
CCACACAAGTTCATTTTGAACGGCTCGCAGATAAAACTAGACATCCCTTGGACCGGAAAGCTGCTGCTCTTCTATTGGTGACTGCAAAAGCTGACCCTGATCTGGGAGCTAAGCTTGGGCGACTTTTTCTTTCCGAACCGGGCTTACAAAAGAACCCTCACCTGGCCGATGCCATTCGCCTCGCGATCATCCGGCACCCGGAAGGATTTCTAAGATCGCTACTGGGTGACGAAGCAACCGCGGAAAACAAGGCCCTAAAACGAATCATCAACGATGTAATGACGCGTTTCGATACGGAGAGAGACATCCTCTCAGAGGGGCTGAAAGTCGTAATTCGTCAATCAGAGGAAAGGCTTGCAAAACGCCTTCAAAAACTGATGGCAAAAAAGACTCCGACGCAACCCGACTTGGCCTTATCACAAAGTGCCAAGCGGGGGCAGCTCGAATACATCTCTTGCGTTGCCTGTCATCAACCGAATGGTCAGGGACTCGATCCCAGCTTCCCTCCTTTGGCGGGATCGAAGCGATTGACCGCTAATCCCAAAACCGCAATCAAAATTGTATTAAAAGGTATTGCGGGTCCACTTTCGGCTGGCGAAAGACAATATAACGGAATCATGCCTGGACATGAGACCATCCTTAATGATCAGCAGATCGCCGACGTCTTGAGCTATACTCGCTCAGCTTGGGGAAATAAAGCCAAGGATATCTCCGTCGACATGGTCCGGAAAACCCGTGCCGAAGTGGCCGATCGAAAAAAACCCTGGAAAGAGAGAGACTTAAAATGACTAAAGTAAGAGGCCAAATAATCGAAGATGAAAACAATCTTCCACTGCAATTAAAGCTCTACATGAATGGCTTACGAACACACGATCTCGGAAAGATCGGAAACACTTTTTCCGATGACATTAAATTTGTCACACCAACCAAAACGATGACGCGGACTGAGATCCTGGAATTTCTAACTGCGCTCTATCGTGGCTTTCCAGATTGGAGTTACGACAATGACTCTCCCTTACTCTGCGAAGACGGTCGCTTTGGCGTTAAATGGAGACAAGGCGGTACCCATACCGCGACTCTGGAGTTCCCCGGATTTGAGGCCTACCCAGCAACCGGCCGCTCCGTCACCATTCCTGAGCATTACTTTTTCTATCGACTTGATAAACAAGGCCTGTGCGAGATCAACCCCGATCCCATTCCCGGCGGGGCACCACGAGGCATCTTTGAACAAATTGGAGTGGAATTACCTCCGCTCTAAAGAACCCCTTTCCCACAAATGACTTTTGCCATCATCACTCGCGACAAGAATGACCATACCGCAGTTCGCGAAGCCTTTCAAAACGAACACCGACGTTATTTGGCCAAACACAAAGACATCCTTCTCGCCGCTGGCGCGATGCTCAACGACAATGAAACCGGAGCCCACGGAGGAGTCTTACTGGTCGAGGCGAACTCCCGGGAACAAGTAGAAGAATTTGTCGCCAACGATCCCTTTCAACGTGAAGGTTTATTTGGAGAATTGTTAATCACAAAATGGCGAAAGGCCTTTTTTGATTTTGACTGTCTCGTGCCTCTCGACTGAATAGTTGAAAACTGATCTTTTTACCCCCTCCTCTCCACTCCAACTGCTACCTCAAGGCAAATTCATTACCCATGGAAAAACTCACATTCCTCCTCATTGCCGCATTGGGCCTGACGGTCGCGGCCGAAGCCGATCAAAAACAGAAGCGGCCAAATATCCTCTTCATCATTGTTGACGACCAGTCGCCTTTCGATTTCAAGTTCTACAACCAAAAAAGCCAGCTAGATGCACCAGTCATCGAAAACCTGGCTGCTGAGGGCATGATAATTGATGGCGCATATCAAATGGGAGCGTGGGTTGGTGGCGTGTGCACAGCGTCGCGGCACATGATCATGAGCGGACGCACGGTATGGCATATTCCGGATCGAAAGTTTCGTAAGCCACCGGCTAATCCGAATGCGCTGAACCCGAAACTGGTGCCACCAGATTTGGCCGAGAACACCCTGGCAGCTGTTTTTAACCAGGCCGGTTACAAAACTATGCGCACGTGCAAGCGAGGCAACAGTTACGACGCCGCGAACAAAAAATTCACGGTCGTACATGATGCCACAAAGCGCGGCGGGACAGCCGAGACAGGGAGTAGCTGGCACGGTGACCGGGTATTGGAATATCTCTCAGAACGGGAAATGGATAAGGTCGAGGATCCTTTTCTCATCTACTTCGGATTTTCCCACCCGCATGATGTGCGTGATGGCACGCCTGACCTTTTAAAAAAATACGGTGCAGTGAATCACCGCGACAGGAATACCCCTCCGCCAGCTAACCCGAAACAACCCAACTTGCCCATTAACTATCTACCTAAACATCCATTTCATGACGGCCATCCTGATCTGCGCGATGAGGTGAAAGTATCGGGCGTTTGGGAGCGGCGCGATGAACAAACAATTCGTAACGAGATCGGCCGGCAATTTGCCTGTAGCGAATACATCGACCGACAAATCGGACGTGTGCTCGCCAAGCTCAAGGCAATGGGCGAACTGGACAACACATATATCGTTTATACTGCCGATCATGGCATGGCCATCGGCCGGCATGGATTGCAGGGGAAACAGAATTTATACGAGCACACGTGGCGCGTGCCGTTGGTCGTGAAAGGTCCGGGTATTAAGCCGGGTAGCCGCGCGCGGGGGAATATATACCTACTCGATACCTTGGCCACGCTTTGCAGCCTCGCGGGAATTAAGCCACCCGTTACCAACGAAGGTATCAGCCTTGAGCCAGTGCTGATGGGGCGCGCGCAGACGATTCGCGAGACACTCTTCGGCGTATACAGCGGCGGCACCAAGCCGGGTATGCGCAGCGTGCGGCGCGGCGACTGGAAGCTGATTAAGTACGACGTAATGGACGGCACGGTGCGTAAGACGCAGCTTTTTAATCTCAAGAAAAATCCGCATGAGCTCATTCAGGAACACCATGTCCTACGCCCTTTAAACAAGCCAAATCCGGCGGCCTTTAATCTAGTGAACAACCCGAAATTCGCCGCTAAACGCAAGGAAATGGAGGCCTTGCTACTTCAGGAAATGAAGCGGCACGACGATCCCTACCGATTATGGGACCAGCCAAAGCTATGAGCGAGAGAGACAACTGCGTCTGATTTTTTGACTTATTCAAAATATTCTAAAACAGCTTTTTCTATAACAGCTATCATCCGGCGGCTCATTAATTAAAGCGACTCAAGCAAAAACAAACGTTCCCCTTATCATTACGATAATCATAGCTCACAAACCGCTGAAGAAAGGGTCACTCGAAGTATTTGAACGACCAAAACCCTTCCAGTCACAATAAAACGACCTCTGGCACCCATTACAGGTTAAGGTGCAGTGTCTTATTGGTATCTTACAAGATCCATTTCCAACATCTGAAACACTCCACTGGGGCGTTTGTTTTTTTCGACTTTAGGAGGTAGGTGCTTATGTTAAAGTCCCCCCGTGGTGGAACGCGACTTCAATTCTTTACCTTCAAAGGCAATGGCCTCACAGCCAACGATGATTTACCTTACAATGAGACCCTTTTTCTACTTTTTAACCTTCGTGCTAAGTCATGCCACCAAAGCCGATGATTTCCCCTTGGTGCCTAACGATGTTGAGGTGATGCTATTCGCAAAAGAGCCTCTCGTCAGGAATCCTTGCGGTATAGCCTTTGATAAAAAAGGGCGTCTTTGCGTAGGTATGGGCCCACAGTATCGCAAGCCGAAGCCTGATACGCCGGGCGATTCGGTTTGGATACTGCTGGATCAAGACGGCGATGGTGTGGCCGACGGACGCAAGGAATTTGCTTCTGGCTTCAATGCCATTCAGAGTTTGGCATGGCGGGGTGATTCTTTGTGGGTTGCCAACGCACCAGACCTCACAGTGGTGCGTGATTTGAATGGCGACGATGAAGCGGACGAATATGTCAGACTCTACACTGACTTAGGAAACCTTGAGCATGGTCTGCACGGCCTCAACTGGGGGCCAGATGGTAAGTTGTATATGTCGAAAGGGAACTCCAAGGGACTTAACAACGCACCGGATCGCTTGGCTCCAAAACCCTTTTTGGAGTTGTGGGGCATGGAAGCACCGACTGGTTCGCCAGAGTTCCCAAAACCAATTACTTTCAAGAAAGACGACTATCAGAAAAACTATCACCAACCTTCCGATGACTGGGGGCTTTGTGGAGGTGTGCTGCGTTGCGATCCGGATGGCAGTAATTTGGAGATCGTCTCACGAGGCTCCCGCAACCCGTTTGATATCGCCTACGACGATGGCTTCGACTGGTTAGGCACGGACAACGACCAGAACCATGGTGACAAGTTCTTTTCACCATTCTATGGAGCCCACTTTGGTTGGGGTCATCCATGGAGCTTCGCCTGGGAAGGCAAGCAGCATTGGCCATCTGCGCCTGCCGCTGGCCCATTGTTTGAAGGTTCTGGAACTGGCGTGGTCTACTTGGGGCTCTCACAATATCCTGACAAGTATCGTGGCGTGTTCTTGGTCAACGATTGGTTGAAGCGTCAGGTTTATATCTACCGACCCACTTGGGATGGCGCTTGGATGAAGCCGGCTTCCGAGAAATTTAAACTTTTTGCCCATGCTGAGCGAGGACGTTCTATGGGTGCCAGCAAAGGGCGTAGCTTCGACCCTGTAGATATCGAAGTTGGACCAGATGGGGCAATCTACATCTCAAGTTGGGGCCGTGAATATGGTGCTGTGGTCACGGATGGTGAGCAGCAGAATGAAGGCCGCATTTACAAGCTCTGGCCCAAAGCTGCGCCACCGCAATCACTGAACATCAAACGGGATCCCTGGAAGGATCTGAGTAGCCATCTTCCGGCGTGGCGAAGCAACGCGCAGGAAGTTTTAATCAAAAAAGGTCTACCTGCCGCAGAGCGGCTAAAGGAACTTGCGACTGATCCCGCTTCGAGCAAAGCCTTACAAACGTGGGCAGCATGGACGCTGGGTCGCATTGCCCCAGATGAGTCTACGATCGATGACTGGTTTACTTCTGCCCTGCGCCAAGAAGTTCTGAATTTACGTTTACAGTCAATCAGGATCCTAGCACATCGCGCTCGATTGCGTGGCGAACACAAGTTGCCAGACGAGATCGTAAATTTGCTGAATGATGCTGAACCTCGCGTTCGACTAGAAGCAGTGTTGGCCTTTCGTCAAGCAAAGGACCGCAGTCAGAATACCGCATTATTAGAATTGGCCGCCAAAGAGAATGATCGCATCACTTATTATGCGACATGGGGAGCTTTGGGCGACTTAATGACCAGAGAGGCACGTAAGAGCTTATTAAAAGATGCGCGCGTTGGAGTACGTCGCGCTGCGTTACTAAGCCTTTTAGAAGAAGATGCTTTGGACGATACAGAGGTCCAAGTCGTGAGTAATGATACAGATACCATCACTGCCTCCCTCGCTTCTCAATGGCTAGGCGGTAAGGCAATGCCACGTATCAAGGGGGCACCACTTAAGAATGATCGAGCGACAACCGCATCTTCACTACTTTCTCCAAGCGGAAAAATACCAACCGTGGAAGAAGTAATCCCCTTACTCTCAACGGCCAAGATCGAACGTGGCCGGGAGCTCTTCCTCAGCGCACAGGGAGCAACCTGCGCCACCTGTCATCAGATGGAAGGCATAGGCAATGCCTTTGCTCCTGACCTGTCCGATATTGGCACACGTGCAGATGCCAACTTCATCATTCGTTCTATCTTAGAACCCAGCGCCGAGATTACCGAGGGCTTCGCTATGCAGATTGTGAAGACCAAAGATGATAGGTCGATCGGTGGTATCGTGCTGGAAGAAAGCGGCCGTGCTTTGACCTTCGGGCAGATCGGCGGCAGTCAAGAGACTGTTTTAAAATCAAATATCTCAAGCCGTGAAACTGCGGAGATTTCTGCTATGCCTCCCCTAGGCGCGCTGCTGGCTCCACAACAGATTGCCGATATCACTACATATCTCATTTCCACCAAATCGCCAAATGAATCTTGGGGTAATCCCAAAACTGGCTGGCATCTCGAAGCCCATGAGGACCGCCTAGCAATTCGTCTCGATGGCCTGGAAGTGTTAAGCTACTTCTTTAAGCATAAGGAAACGAAACGTCCATTCTTTGCCCACGTGAAGACACCCACAGGCATACAAGTAACGCGGAATTTTCCGCCGATCAAGGGAACGGATCCTGTGGACCATGGCTACATGCATCCCGGTCTTTCGTTAGGTTTCTCTAATATCAACGGCGAGAATTTCTGGCACAATAATCGTGGAGGCTTGGTAGTCAGCGAAGGCTTTGAAAGCGAGCCTCTCGTAACGGATATCTCTGCCAGTTTTAGCGTGAAGAATCGCTATTTAGGGAAAGATGGTAAGATGGTCTGTCTGGAAATCGCCAGTTACGAACTCACCAAGAACTCTGATGGCTACCTGATTTGCATGGAGACTAGTCTCACCTCCGACAAGGAGCTTGTCTTTGGGGTCAAAGAGGAGATGGGCATGGCCTTACGCATAGCCTCACCGATTCGCGTCAAGAAAGGTGACGGTAGCATTGCAAGTGCCAGTGGTGGTGTGAATGAGAAAGGGACCTGGGGCAAGATCGATAAATGGTGGGACTATTACGGTCCGCTCAAGGAACGCAATGTCGGCCTGCAAATCATGTCTGGTAAGGGAAATCCACCTATGTGGGCGCACAGCCGGGATTATGGTTTGTTAGTTGCAAACCCTTTCCCAGTCGATGTGAAAGAGAACCGTAACAAGACTACAGTGATAGAAGCAGGTGAACCCTACCGACTCCGCTTTGGCATCCAAGTGCATGACACGGCCGACCGTTCCAGCTATGATCCCAAAGCCAGCTACGAGCGATATATAACAAAACCATGAGCGACACCATTGGCATTCTCGGCCTTGGCTTAATCGGCTCTGCAGTAGCGGCACGGCTAAATGCGGCTGACTACAAAATTGTTGGCTTTGATCCTGCGGTGCCAAAAATGCAAGGTGTTACTTCCGTTTGTAGTCCGAATGAGGTCTTTTCTAGAAGTGAATTTGTCATACTTTGCTTGCCAGATGGCAATTACGTTCAAGCAGTAATTGATGAGGTGCAGTCGATCATTCACGAACGCCATTTGATCATCAACACCACTACGGGCGATGCAAATAGACCACACGCTCAAATGATCGAAGCTACCATTGGCGGCTCAAGCGCCTTGCTTCGAGATGGGGCTGCCCCGCTCTTTCTTGGTGGTTATAAAGCACAGATTTCGTGTGCCCAACCTATCCTCGACATCTTGAGTTCACGTTCCTTTCACCTTGGTGATTTCGGAGCCGGAGCGAAATTCAAATTGATACATAACATGGCCATTGGCTTGAATCGCGCTGTCGCGGCGGAGACTCTATGTTTTGCAGAAGCCTTAGGGTTCGACCTCAATCAATCCCTAGACATCTTGCTGCAGTCTCCCGCGTCATCGACCGCCATGGCAGCAAAGGGTCAGAGAATGATCGAAGCCGAATACCAACCACCGCAGGCCAGACTCGCACAACACCTAAAAGATGTGCGCCTCATTCTAGCGGCGGCAGAAGAAACCTCGACCAAAGTGCCGCTCACTCAATTACACAGAGAGCTACTGTCACTGGCAGAATTACGTGGCTTTGGCGATGCCGACAATGCCGCCATCATTGAAGCCTACCGCGAAGATAAGCCATGTTTGGACTAGCACTCTTAGATGTTGTCGTCATCGCCGGTTACCTATTGGGCATTACGTCCTTAGGCATTTGGGCCGGACGCCGCGTGCGTGGCACGAAGGATTTTTTCATGCCCCGCAAGTTTGGAAAAAGCATGATGATGATGCACGCTTTCGGAACCGGCACCGCTTCCGATCAAGCAGTCGTTGTATCCGCTGGCACTTTTAAAAACGGCCTCTCTGGCATCTGGTTTCAATGGCTCTGGATGTTCAATACCCCATTTTATTGGCTTATCGCGCCCATCTTTAGACGTCTGCGAGCAAACACCACGGCTGATGTTTATCGTTTGCGCTTTGGCTTCAGCGTATCGGTCTTGTTTGCCATCGTTGGGATTATCGGACTCGCAGTAAAAATCGGACTCATGCTTAAAGGCGCAGGAGCGCTAATCGATGCTGGCACTAACGGGGCCGTTTCTTCATCGATTGCTATGCCGGTGGTTGCCGTGCTCTTTGTCATTTATGGTACTGCAGGAGGACTCTCAGCTGCCATTCTCACGGACTACATTCAAGGTATCCTGACGGTCGTTTTTTCTTTTATTCTCTTACCCTCCGTGTTGCAAGCTGTGGGAGGGTTGCCAGGATTGCGCGAGACGGTGAACGATCCACAAATGCTTTCTCTTGTTGCGCCAGATAAGATCGATTTGCTGTTCATCGCCACCTTTGCACTTTTGTCACTAATCGGTATCGTTGCGCAGCCTTTCATTATGGGAGTGTGCGCTGCTGGCCGAACTGAGATGGATGGACGCTTTGGCTTTGTAGTTGGGAACTTGATCAAACGGGTTTGCAGCGCCGCCTGGGCGGTAACTGGTATCGCCGGCCTAGCTTACTTCATGCAAGAAGGGCTCGCCGTGGACGACTCTACGTCCGACCGCGTCTTTGGTCAAATGGCCCAGACCTTTCTCGCTCCCGGCTGGCTTGGCTTGTTTGTTGCGGCTTTGTTGGCTGGAGTAATGAGTTCCTGCGACTCCTTCATGATTTCAGCTTCCGGCCTATTCACTGAGAACCTCTACCGCCCGCTGCGCGTTGGCCGTTCCGAAAAACACTATCTCTGGGTAGGACGGATAGCAGCGCTGATAATCGTTAGCGCCGGCTTGTGGGTTGCATTCAAGATGCCGAATGTTATCTCCGGTTTAAAGACCTGGCTAAAGATAGCACCAATGCTCGGCGTCGCATTTTGGTTAGGTCTATTCTGGAAACGCTTCAATGCGGCAGGTGCTTGGGCCAGCACTATTGCAGGTTTCCTTGGTTGGTTGGGCATGTCTTTTACTAAGCTCTCCGAACCAATTCAGATTCTGACTTACCTTTTCCTATCAATCGTGGTGGGTGTAGTCGCAAGCCTCCTGTCCAAACGTCCGATCGCGGAAAACGTGGAACGCTTCCATGGTTTGATCCGCACGCCTGTTGCGGCCGGAGAGAAACTGACAGAGCCCTGCCAGCTTCCGAATGGTTGCGAATTTGGCACCCGCCCAATGTTTTTTACTGGCACTGACTTCGAATTTCCACGCCCATCGAAGACCTCTGTCGTGGGCTTCTTACTGGCCTCGCTAGCCGTCGCCGCAATGATCAGCGGTTTCAAGTATCTTATTGGATGATTACAGAACGCGCGGATTAATCAGATTCCTCCAAACGCAACGGCTTAGTTAATCCCTTACAACCTCCTTAAGCCGAGGTGAACTCTGGGAAAACGCTTGGCGCACGCTCTATATGATGAGGTAAAAGATTTTTGTGACTGAATTGTCCATCGCTACTATGGGTCCTACTCCGATTGGTTCTTATCCTCAGATTCAAATGTAGCTTTACGCCCCACCCGCCAAGAGCAATTTCCTAACAGTCGAAGATCTTGGTAAGATGGCTTAGCTAAGACTAAGGGCCAACACCCTTAAATCTGCCACTCCTAGCACCCCCTTTCTCCCCCTCCGTTCCGGTCCAAAGTTAGCTTTAAGGCCAAACCACATCTAGTGACACAAAACCAGTATCTGACACGCTTGAATAGTTATGCCGTGTTCTCTTCTCCTGCGTTATAAAGTCCTACTAAGATTGTAATGCCTTTCACGACTTCACTACACCATCATAACCCGAAGATATAAAAGGATCTCTCGATACCTCCTCCGATTCATTTATGCTGTCAGAAGCCTAATATCCAAGTAACAACTCATCTAACCAAAAATAGAAATGGTGGTTCCGGCGGTTGAGAATCATTATTAGAAAGACCATATCTTAGCTAACTATCTTAACACCTAATCCCTTCACTAAATCAATCGAAGTAATCTCCCTCTATCTGCTTGGCCTCATAACTCTTCCGTCGAAAGAAAATTCCTATCAACGATGACAAAAACTCTTTAGCCTTCGGCCCCTTATAATGAAACGTATCGCAAAGATAGTCAGCATCTTTTCTCTGATCATTCTAGTTCCTTTGGGAATTCAGAAACTTATTCAATACCAACAACTTCCTAATTCAATTACCATTGCGACCGGAAGAGAGGGTGGCCGTTATCTTGAAATAGCGAAGGCTCTAGGGAGGAGAATTGAGCAGGATTACGGAGTACAAGTTACGTATATTGAGTCTGCCGGTTCGATTGAAAATATAAGATCAGTTAATTCAGGAGAAGTTCAGTTCGCACTTTTCCAATCTAATGCGGTTAAAAGCCTTACTGAATATCCGGATGTGCGAACGGTCGCTAATATTTTCCCGGAAGTAATGATTGCGCATGTTAGGCAGGGCCTTGGATTTGATCCGTTTTTAGAAAGGCCTGGTGACGGAAAACTGATTAATGTTTCGATGGGTGAAAAAGATTCAGGGAATGCAGTGACTAGTCATGCAATTCTCAAATTCTATGAAAGGGGCCAGAATCGGATGAAACCGCATTACCTCAGTTATGAGCAAACAAAACAAAAAATGAAAGATGGGAGCATTGATTTAGCTTTCATAAATACTGAAAAAAACGCTCCAATTCAGCAAGAGATGGCGACTAAGGAAGAGACCATTATTGTGGAACTTCCTTTGGTGGAATCCCTTTTGGATCAAAACCCTGAATTTAATAGTTACTCAATTCCAGCAGGATTTTATGGGGTTCACCCTAAGGTTCTTCCGGCACAGCATACTTCGACAGTCGCAGTCAACGCCCAACTCATTTGCAATAAGGATGTCAGCCCATCTATGGCAACATTAATGACCGAGATTTTAACGGATCCAGAATTCATTTCGAGTCACGGGCTCACAGACCTGCGACTGAGAGGAAATGAATACGCGATTTCTGAGGGCGCAATCCCAACGCATGAGGGGGCACTTCATTTTTTTGAACCAGAATTAAAGCCCCCTCTTAATCCCGATTTTGTAGAGGCAACTGAAGGCATGAGATCCTTTTTGGTCTCTATTATTATTGCCTTTTACTTCATTTTCCGGTGGGGCCGAAAACGCAAACAAATTAGATCTGGCCATCATCTAGATTTTTATTTGCATCAATTGCTAGATATCGAAAATGATCAAATTAAGCTAGATGAAGGGGGCGCTAGTGAAGATGAGATTCTCAAACTTGAGCGCCTTCTCGATGAAGTGACTAAGTTGCGGCAGGAAGCTTTATCGTCTTTTAGTGCAAATGATTTTAACGAGGATTCAGGATTCGAATGCTTTATTTTAATGTCTAATTCTCTCACTGAGAAAATTAACGCCAAACTAACCCGACAAAGGCTTTGTAAGCAAATCGCATTAATCGGAGATTGTATTATTTCTAGAGACAATGATTAAACCGTCCTTTTTTTAGGCTCCCGCTAAGCTGTCAATTAATTGGATCAAAAATGAAAATATATGAATAAGACTGATTTTATTGATGCGGTTAATACCGTCAAAGGTAACAGACTAATGTCTGCAGAAACTGAAGCCACGTTGGCGCCCTTTAAGGAGTTTCCAATACCTTTTGATTTGGAATTTATTTCCTCCACCAAGACCTTTGGCGCTCAGGACGGAGCAGTATATAGCGGCGGCTATAGTGTCATCTGTTGTATCAAGAATGAGGACTTACAATTACAGGTCCTCTTTGACGCTAATAGCAATGGGATGGTGGAGTCACTTAAGAAAGGTGATCTTTTAAGCGAAGAATTAAAGTTTGTGTCCTATGATTCACTTTTTCAAAGACCTATAATGGGACAAGTAATTTCTAGCTCCTGCTTGGAAAACAAGATCAGAAAAAATGATGAGGAAATCAAAATACCCTCCTCACCTATTGTGTCTGACCTAGAAGTAACTTCGGAGCAGAGCACTTCTGAAGACCAGCATTCTATTGTGAATTCTTTGGAGGTTGAAAGTAATGATCAAGAAACTGAATTTTCTGCAATAGACTCTAATCGAATTTCAAACACTAATCCTGCACCAGCAAGCGCTTTACTATCGAGCGCTTCCCCTCGGCGGAAAAGCAATAGCAAGCTCCTTGCTTTCAGTTTAATTGCTGTGACTATTCTGATAGCCGGTATTATCCTCTTGTTTAAACTTTTAAGTAATGGGGTTAAATCTGATGCCGATGTAAAATGGACCTCGGAGAGAGAATTTACAGCCATCTACAGCGTTAATGGAGTCAGGGCAATTGAAGCTAAGCTTAAATATCTTGGGAAATCGCCAAATCTACCCTTCAAGGGCAAGGGTCCAAGTTACGATTGGCGTAGTCGCAATACTGATTTTTATACGTCCTCAATGAAAAATCTAACGAGCCACCCGATAAGGATAAAATCAATTCACTATGAATTAAAAAAGGGGAAGTTTTCCGGGAAAAATCCCCAAAATGAATCATACCTGAAAAGCTATTGGACGAGCACCATTATCCTTCCAGGCGAGACTGTAACCCGCAAAAACAATTGGACCTGGGGTAAGGCTCAAACAAACACCCTAACGAAGACGTATTCTTTAAAGATTCAAACGGGTGAAGATAGAGTCGCAGATCCTGCTGATCCTCTTTTTCCCAAAAAGAATGGGGACCCCATTGAATTTGAGGTAGAATTCCCCTTGAAGTTTATTAGATGACTAGATGAGTAATATTTCTAATCTACAGAGCCTTAGCGATATCCCTAAACTTGGATCGGGTATCGGATTTAGGGAACCTTGGTTCTATCCGCTTACCTCGAGTGAGGGCAGTAAAATTGATTTTCTTGAAATAACTGCTGATCATTTCATGGATGCTCCTAATTGGAAAATTGATCAACTCAAGAAGCTTAAGGAATCTTTCACTCTCATCCCTCATGCCCTTGATCTTTCCATCGGTTCAAGCGAAGGAATCGATGAAGTTTACCTAGAAAAACTTGCCGAAGTTATCGATCTTACATGCCCCCCTTACTGGAGTGAGCACTTAGCTTTCACCAAAGCTGCGGGCCTAGAACTTGGGCACCTTGCACCATTACCATTTACTGATGAGGCCGTTGATGTTGTTTCTTCTAATATTGCAAAAATAAGTTCAGTCATTGGGAAACCTTTGATCCTTGAAAACATCACATACGGAATAACTATGCCTGGTCATGAAATGAGTGAGGCAGAATTCATTGCAAAGGTTCTAGATTCATCAAGTTGTGGGTGGTTGCTTGATGTGACCAACCTTTATATTAATTCAGTAAATCATTCATTTGATCCGTTACTTTTTCTTCAACAAGCTCCTACAGAACGAGTTGTGCAGTTGCACTATGTGGGATTCACGAAAAATACAAAAGGTTACCTCATCGATGATCATGGAAGCGCAGTGAATGAAGAGATTTGGGCGCTAATGGATGAAGTAATAAATCAATGTCGAGGGGTGAAAGGAACAATCTTAGAAAGAGATTCAAAATTACCTTCATTCAATGAAATCATTGAAGAAACTGACCGCGCCCGTAATCTTGGTAGGAAACACAAGCGGTGGGACTAAAAGAAATACAGGAAAAATTCGTTAAATTATCGCTTGATAAGCAGACGAGAGAGCGGGCTTTTCAAGCCAACTCGGACCTTGCAAGCGAGTTTGATGACCAAGAACAATCATTAAAGAATCATGCGTTCTCTCTTGTCAGAAAAAGACTAGGGGCAGTCAAAAGCATACTTAGTAGCACAAGGGCCGTTCTGGGTGATTATTTTGATGAGGAATTTTTAAAGTATGCGCAAGCATCACCCTCCCCCACTGGTCTTAACAGGCATCGATCCGATGCAATTAATTTTTCTGATTGGTTAATCAAAAAACTTTCCGAGACGGGCCACCATAAAGGCATTGATGTTTTATTGTCGCATGAGCTAGTTCCGGTCCGAATGTGGATGAATAAGAAGCAGTTTCGATTACAATTCTATCTGAGAAACCCCTCTCAGCTATTAGAGCTCTCGAGAAAATATTCTTCCATTTCTAGGGCCAGAATTTCTCCAACCCTCATGATCTGGAAAGAAGCGCCCAATGGGTCGCTAGGCTATCACTGGAGGTCCTTC
>CESF01091589.1_pt1 | contig 14190 bp, 15 predicted proteins | sample 356331 | NCBI WGS metagenome assembly CESF01 (sample SAMEA2621779, study PRJEB7988) | marine metagenome | biome: marine biome (ENVO:00000447); feature: surface water layer (ENVO:00002042); material: "saline water (ENVO:00002010), including plankton (ENVO:xxxxxxxx)" | depth 5 m
GATCCAGAGGGGCTAGCTATTCTGAAGACATCGGATAGTAAAGGGTATTTAATAGCATCATCTCAAGGTAACAGTACATTCAATGTTTATGATAGACAGCAACCTCATAAATATATTACCTCCTTTAAGATTGATGGAAATAAAAAGATAGATGCTGTAAGTGATACCGATGGCATCGAGATTGTTAATCTATATTTAAATAAAGATTTTCCAGATGGAATTATGGTTGTGCAAGATGGAATGAATACTGGCGAAAAAACAATCCCAAAAGAAAATTTTAAGTATATATCTCTAACCGATGTTAAGGCCTTACTACCTTATTAACAAACTTTATAATATCTTCTGAAAGTGATTCAGGCTGCTCTAGGGCTGCAAAATGACCGCCATCATGAATATTCCATTGAACCACATCATATATTTGTTCTGCCCATACTTTAGGAGGTGCAATTAGATCTCTTTTAAAGATTGCTCCTGCCATAGGCTGAGCAATTTTTTCAAATGAAAATCCTAAATCACCATTCTCTTTATAAAGTCTTGCAGAAGAAGTAATAGATTGTGTAAACCAATATAAAGAAACAATTGCTAAAACCTCATCATCAGAAACTACAAGCTTATTATCTTTGCCATCAAACCAACCATAAAACTTTTCAACTATCCAAGCAGCTAGACCGACAGGTGAATCGTTTAAGCCGTATCCTAATGTTTGTGGCTTGGTTTTTTGAATTTCATAATAGCCAAAGCCTTGTTCTTTATATTTATCATAATTTGCTAAAAGTTTTTGCTCATCTTCAGTAACATCTTTCATCAGATCATCAGTTGCTGGCGGCCATGCTATAACCATATTTAAATGAATTCCAATGCATTCATCTTTATAAAGCTCTGCCATCCATTTACTAATAGTTGCACCCCAATCACCGCCTTGTACAATATATTTTTTATAACCTAAAGCCATAATTAATTCATGTTGCAGTTTTGCAATTTCCTTTGAATTCATTCCTTCTGTTTTAGGTTTATCAGAAAAGCCAAATCCAGGTAGAGAAGGACAAATAATATCTAAAGGAATGCTAGAGTTTCTTTGAATCATAGGAATAATTTTTATGAACTCTTGAACACTCCCGGGCCAACCATGAGTCATGACCAAAGGAATAGCATTGTGATGATTAGATTTTGAATGAAGGAAATGAATTTTTAGACCTGATTCAGAAGTATATTTAAAACTACCAATATCATTTAATTTTTTTTCATGAACTCTCCAGTCAAACTCATTACACCAGTGACTAGATAGCCCCTTAAGAAAAGACATGTCAGTACCGTGAGACCATTTATTATTTACTTCGTCAGGCCATCTAGTTAAATTAATTTTCTGTTTTAGTAAATCAATATTTTCTTCAGATATATTTATATTAAATTCTTGAATCATAATTTTTTAAATTTAGATTAATTTACAACATTAATTTTGAACATTGAAGTAGAATACATTTTTATTTTTTATATGCTTGATATTATAACTACATTCTTAGAAGACAATAATGAATTAGCATGGATTGCTATATTCCTTTTTGCATTTATGGAGTCATTCATTCTCTCATTTATGGTGTCTAGTCTTATTCTATTTTCTATCTGTGTGTTTATTTATTATGCCAACTTGCTTGGTTTGGAAATAATTGTTCTTTCGGCGGTTCTTGGATCTCATTTAGGTGACATGTCAGGGTTCTTCTTTGGCAAAAGATTAGGACCAAACATTTTAGAAACTAAATTTATTAAGAAAAGAGAAAAAAAGATCAATAAAGCAAGAAGATTTTTAGAGAGGAATGGAACATATTCGGTAGTATTTGGGAGGTTTGTTCCTGCAATTAGGTCTATAGTTCCATTTTTACTTGGAATTTCTAATTTAAAACCTGTAAGATTTTATATATCTGATGTTATTGCATGTTCCCTTTGGGGCGTAGCACTTGCATTTTTAGTGATAATTTCAGATACATTTATAGGTTAAATTTATGTTAAATATTTTTATATTAGTTGTAAGCTTAGTAGCATTAGCCTATCTATTAATAGAACTTATTAAAGCCGGAAGACAGGGAAAGTTTTTACAAACTTTAAGAGATTTTCTGATTATATTTCTTGCTATTTTGATGACAGCAGGTATCTTTTATATCGGTTATAGAACTTATAGAATATTTTTTTAATTTAAATGAATTTAACTCTTTTTGAAAAAATTATTAATAAAGAAATTCCTGCAGATATTATTTATGAAGACGAAATTTCTATTGTTATAAAAGATATAAGTCCACAAGCACCAACACACCTATTAATTATCCCCAAGAAAGTTATACCAAAATTATCTGATGCATCTAAAGAAGATAGGGATGTTTTAGGTCATTTAATGCTTTTAGCTGGAAAAATCGCAGAAGAACTTGGCCTTGATGAAACTTTCAGGCTAGTTGTTAATAACGGCGCCAAGGCTGGCCAAAGCGTATTTCATCTTCACCTTCACTTGCTTTCAGGAAGACCTCTAAATTGGCCGCCAGGCTAAAAAAATATATATGCGCAAACACCAAGTGTTAACACAATAGCGGTTATGCCAATTGCAAAGTATGTGCCTTGTCTAACTGTTGTACTATCATCCATACAGATACCCCTAAAAAAAATATATCAAAAATAATTCCATTTTCAAGTCATTTTTTAATATAAAATATGCGCTATAAATTAATTATTCTTTATTTTGACTAATCCAACAAAACAAAAACTATCCAAAGAAATTAAGGCATGGATATCATATGATCTTGGAAATTCAGCCTTTGCAACAACTGTAGTAGCAGCATTTTTTCCTATTTTTTATGATCAGTTTTGGGCTTCAAGCATTGATAAAGTCCTATCAACTCAATACTACAGCTGGACCTTAGTTATATCTAATCTTGCTTTGCTTTTTACAGCCCCTTTGATAGGAGCTATTACAGATATAAGTAAAACAACAAAGAAATTATTCATATCGATGGTATTAATTTCAATTTTATTTGTTGGCTTGCTCTTTATTGTTGAAGCTGGTTCATGGCTGTATGCATTAATATTTTTTGGTATAGCTAATTATTTCTTTTCTGCTTCAAATGTTCTATATGACAAGATTCTAGTTCAAATAACGTCTCCTGATTTATTTTCTAAAATATCTGGATATGGTTTTGCGTGGGGATATTTTGGAGGAGGGTTCCTGTTTTTAATTAATGCAATAATGAGCCTTTATCCAGAAATGTTTGGCCTGTCATCTCAAGCAGATGCAATAAGGTGGTCATTTATAACTGTTTCCGTTTGGTGGTCTATATTTTTAATTCCACTTTCTTTAACATTCAAAGATAGGACTGAAATTCAAGTTACAAAAAATATTATTTCAAGTTCGTTTAAGAATATTATTTCAACTTTAAAATCTCTATCAAAATATAAAAATGCTTTTATATTTTTAATTGCCTTTTTCTTGTTTATTGATGGTGTTCACACCGTAATGGCACTTGCATCCAAATTTGCTCTTAATCTTGGCTTGGATTCTAGTGCAGTAATCATTGGTTTATTGCTTGTGCAGTTTATTGCTTTTCCTTCTACACTGGCATGGTCTTTTTTTGGCGAGAAATATGGCGATAAACTTGTTATATATATTTCAATAATAATTTATATTGGAATCGTCATTTATTCTCTATTTTTATCTAATGCAACTGAATTTTATATCCTTGCTAGCTTAGTTGGCCTAGTTCAGGGCGGAATTCAAGGGAGTTCTCGTGGCCTTTTTGCAAAATTAATTCCTGCTGAAAAGGCTGGAGAATTTTTTGGTATTTTTAATACATTTGGAAAAGCTGGTGCTTTTATGGGACCAGCTTTGGTAGCACTTTTTTTAGGTTTATTTAATAATATAACAATTAGTCTTCTGCCAGTGCTAGCTTTATTTATACTTGGTTTTATTGTTTTATACTTCGTTGATACCGATGAAATTACTTAGTCCTAAATCTATTATCTTTTATAGTGTCCTAGGAGCTATAACAGCTTTTATTATTGTCCCATTCATAAGAAGCTTTCTTGTTGAATATACATCTACAATACAGATACTTATTACTACAGGCATAGTTATTCCAATGTATGCAGTAATAACTAGGATTGCTAGAAAATATCTTTGAGAATTTAATTCTCTTTTATTAAATCAAATAATAATTTTGGTTTGTCTGTAATAATTCCATCGACATTAAGTTCAATTAAATATTTCAATGTTCTAACATCATTAATTGTCCACACCATGATCTTTATATTTTTAGATTGAACATAATCCACAAATTTTTTATTTACTATATTTATTCCATAATATTTCATTGGAACTTGAAGGCAGTCTCCATAACCTGGTTTATTAAGTAATTTATATCTTGAAAGCAAAGTTCTAAATACTTCTTTTGGACCCATGGATATACATAAATCAGGTGAAACGGATCTAACATAATTCAATCTTTTACTGCTAAAGCTTGCAACACATACTCTATCCATAGCATGAGTTTTTTTAATAATTTCTAACGCAGGATCTACTACATGGTCTGTTTTAAAGTCGATTTGAAATAATAGCTCAGGGAACCTATTTAAAACCTCTTCTAGTGTTGGTATTTTGTGATTTTCAAATATCCTCAGTGCATTTATTTCATTGCTTGATAGAGAGCTAAACTCATCAGGCCTGTTAAGAATTCTTTTTAAATCGTTGTCATGAAAAATATAAGGAATACCATCAGAAGAGACTTGAGTGTCTGTTTCAATAAATTTACAACCCTGAGATTTTGAATATTCAAACGAATCTATTGTGTTCTCATATGATTCTTCAGCGCCACCTCTATGGGCTATCACTTCAAGACCATCATATTTCAGATAAGATTTCATTTTCGATATTGTATACATTATTAATGTAAAATATATCTTAAAAATATACAAAACAAAGTCATTAAGTGAATAAATTCGATTCTATAAGGCCATATCGCGACGATGAAGTTAACTCAGTTTTAATCGAATTATCAAAAAATAGAAGGTTTCTTAAAATGTTACTCGAAACCGATAACTATAAGAATTTAAGATATATTCCATTTTCAAGAAGACTTCTAAGCTCAATTTTAAAGAACAAAATAAAGAACATTCATGATATATATTCTTATCAAAATTTATTTGAAAGCATAGTTCAGAATGTTATTGATAATACTGTAGATAAATTTTCAATTTCAGGCATGAATAATCTAGAGAAAAATAAAGGATACTTGTTTATTTCTAATCATAGAGATATTACTTTAGATTCAGCATTATTAAATTTATCTCTTCATCAAAATGGTTATGAAACAACATTTAATGCAGTTGGCAACAATTTAATGAATGAAAAATGGGCTTCTGATCTGATGAGACTTAATAAAAGTTTTATTATTGATAGAAGCGATAAATCAAAAAGAAATATCTATAAAAGCTTAAATCTTGCTTCAGAATTTATAAATAACTCTATTTTAAATAGTAAATCAGTTTGGATAGCCCAAAAACAGGGTAGATCAAAAGATGGCAATGATTATACTGACCCTTCAGTCTTAAAAATGATTCATTTATGTGAGAGAAAAGAAACAACCTTGGCCGATCATTTAAATAATTTAAATATAATTCCAGTATCAATCTCATATGAAAAAGATCCAAACGATCTCATAAAAGCCAAAGAATTATATTTAACAGATCTAAATAAACACTATTACAAAGAACCTAAAGAGGATTTAATTAGTATTTCCGAAGGTATCAAAGGAGATAAAGGAAATGTTCATATCAGTATTGGACCTAAAATGAATTTTGACAATAATTCATATGACAGTTGCTCTAATCAAATCTCTTTAATGATCAAAGATCTCTATAAGTTACATTCTACAAATTATGCAGCTGCAATCATTCAAGGTAAAAAAAGTATAGAAAGCTCATATAAACCAGAAAAAATTGATATAGCAATACAATTTTTAAAAGATAGAGTTAAATTGATCCCTGAAGATATACATCCATATTTCTTAAATCAATACAGCAATCCTATAAATTCAAAATAGATAAAGACAATACAAACAAAACCATCATGACTGCTTTAGGGGGGTAGTAATGAGTGATTATGGTTGTATTGCCTTTAAATAAAAATATCTTATAAGCTATATCCTTGTTCATTATGCTCATGAACATCCAAGCCTTCTTCTTCAGCTTCAGCTGAAACTCTAATAGATGAGAGCAAAGACATAACTTTTAAAATTATATAGGTAACAATTATGGTCCATATACCTATTACAAATATTCCTTTTAATTGAACAACCAATTGAGCTAATGGACTAGACTCTGAAATACCAGCTGCACCAGAACCCAAAAATCCATCTTCTGAACCGACCAACGCAATCATAATAATTCCTAGCATTCCTCCAACACCATGTACTGGAAATACATCCAATGAATCATCTATTTTGAAATATGACTTTATCATTTGAGTTGCATAAAAACATACAGATCCTCCTAATAGACCGATTAATAAAGCTCCTGCAGGCCCAACAGTTCCAGAAGCAGGTGTAATTGTTGCTAAACCAGCAACCATCCCCGTTGCTATACCGATCATTGTAGCCTTTCCTGATTTAATCCATTCTATAGCCATCCAGGTTAAAGCACCTACAGCTGCACTAATGTGAGTAACTAACATCGCCATACCAGCTGAACTATCTGCAGCTACTGCACTACCAGCATTAAAACCAAACCATCCTACCCAAAGCATGGATGCCCCTATCATTACCATAGTTCTGTTGTGAGGAGGAAGAGGGGAATTATTGAAGCCTTTTCTTTTACCAAGAAAAATAGCTGCAACTAATGCACCAAATCCACAAGTTGTATGGACAACTAACCCACCAGCGAAATCAATGACACCAGTTTCTCCATTTTCCCCAATCGATGAAAGATATCCACCTCCCCAAATCATATGACAGGCTGGCAGATAAACTAAGGTAAACCATGCTACTGAGAAGATGCACATTGCTGAGAATTTCATTCTTTCTGCAAAAGCTCCAACGACAAGAGCGGGTGTGATTATTGCAAAAGTCATTTGGAATGTTATAAAAACTGATTCAGGCAATGTTCCATTCATAGAGTCCCGTGCAACACCATTTAAAAATAATGCACTGAGATCACCAATAAAAGGCCCATCTCCTTTGAATGCTAAGCTATAACCATAAATGACCCAACAGACCGATATTAGACAAGCTATAGCAAAACATTGCATTAATACAGATAAAACATTTTTTGACCTTACTAGGCCGCCATAAAACAAAGCTAGACCAGGAAGAGTCATAAGTAAAACCAATGCAGTAGAAGTTAAAATCCAGGAAGTATCACCCGAATTAAGTTCATTTGAAGATACATCAAAACTTAAAGTTAATAAAAACAAAATGGATAAAAGATTTTTCACACTAAACTCCAAAAAATATATATATAATTAACATGCAATTTGCATGCCAACTAAAAAAAGATTATATGCACATTTAATAATCAAAAAAAAGAAGAGCTGTTATATAAACAGCTCTTCTTTTATATTTAACACTATGACTTATTGGGGGAGCACTTTAATGCAGTCATTATATTAAATTACTTAAATTCTGGGTAAGCTTCGACACCTATCTCAGAAACATCAAGACCTAAATCTTGTTCTTCATCAGTAGCTCTAATTGGCATAAATGAATTAATTGCAAGAGTTACTAAAAAGCTAGCAACAAACGTGAATCCTGCAATAGATAAGACACCAATCAATTGAACTAAGAATGAAGCTCCTCCAGTAAGTGATACAACAAGCACACCAAAGATACCTACGATACCGTGAGCAGAGATTGCTCCAACTGGATCATCAATTCCAAATTTTTCGAATGTTAGAATTGAGAAATATACAATAGCTCCACCGACAAGGCCTACAAGTACAGCAGTTCCTCCAGAAGGACTCAAGGGATCAGCAGTTATTGCTACTAAACCTGCAATAGCTCCATTTATAACCATTGTTACATCCATTTTACCAGTCATTATTAGACTAACTAATAGTGTAGCAACTACACCTCCGGCAGCAGCCATATTCGTATTTAAAAATACCTGAGCTACATTAACAGCACTTACTTCGCTTGCTACAGCAAGTTCTGAACCCCCATTAAAACCAAACCATCCCAACCATAGTATCCATGCACCAAGAGCTGCCATAGGAATATTAGAGCCTGGCATTGGGTTAACTGAGCCACTACTTGTATATTTTCCTTTTCTTGGACCAAGTACTAAAACAACTGCTAATGCAGCTGCTGCACCACATAAATGTACAGTTCCAGAACCTGCATAATCAAGATATCCCATAGATTTAAGGAAGCCACCACCCCAGTTCCAATATCCTTGAATTGGGTAGATAAAACCAGTTAATACAATAGCAAAAATAAAGAATGGTAATAATTTCATCCTTCCAGCAACAGCACCTGAAACAATTGACATTGCTGTAGCTACAAATACAACTTGAAAAAAGAAGTCCGCTTGATGAGCATAAGCAATACCATCTTCAAGAGCACCTTCATCATTAAGTGCTGTTCCATAAACCATACCAATTTCATCAATCGGTAAAGAGGTAGATAAACCTAAGGAGGTTCCAATTGAAGGAATAAAACCTTCAAGAAAAGCACCGCCTGGATACATAAGCATAAATCCACAAACTAAATACATAATACATGCAATGGAGTAGAGGCCTAAGTTCTTAGTAACGATTTCAGATACATCCTTTTTTTGAACCATTCCTGCTTCAAGCATTGTAAAACCAGCTGCCATAAACATAACTAATGCGCCAGCCATAACAGCGTAAAATGTATCTAAAGCAAAATTAATTTCTTCCATAATTTTCTCCTTTAATTAATTAAATAGCATCAGATCCGGTTTCACCGGTTCTTATTCTTATTACTTCATTAATTGTTGTAATAAATATTTTTCCATCACCAATCTTTCCAGTATTAGCTGTCTTTGTAACAACATCTGTGACTGCCTGAAGATTTTCATCATCAACCAATATCTCAAGTTTTATTTTTGGTAATGTATCTACAGAATATTCTGCACCTCTGTACATTTCTGTGTGTCCTTTTTGTCTTCCATACCCTTTGACTTCAGTTATGGTTAAGCCTTCTATACCAGCTTCAACAAGGGCTTCTCGAACCTCTTGCAGTTTAAAAGGCTTAATAATTGCAGTTAGTAATTTCATAATAAATTAAAATGATGCTGAAACTGAAAAGACTAAAGCGTCTTCGTCATCACCATAACCATCATCAGAAAAGTCGTAGTAACCTAAACCACAATCATATTCACCACAATCAAAACCCCATGTTAAAGAAATGTTATCGCCATAGTCGTCATATTGACCATATGAAACCCCAAAATCACCCATAGCGTATGAAATTTCTGTGTAGTCAGGTGCGCCATCTTGTCCTAGGGCAAAAGTTGCTCCAAAGTCACCCATGCTTAAACCTAAAACAATTTCTTCAAAATCAAGACCTGTTTCATTTTTTGGGTAATCAAAAGCAACGTAACCTATATCCACACCGATTCCACCTAGTTCTGCTGTATAACCAAAGTAATAATCAAGTTCGCTACCAGCTCCATCATTGAAGTTAACATTTGAACCCCAGATTCCAGCATAAAAACCACCGTCAGATTCATAATCAAAACCTCCGGACATTGCAGGGCCATCTGATTGAGTCATTCCTCTCCATATATAATCAGAAGAGAAAGCAACATTTGCACTAACTGCTGAATATGCAGATAATGAAAATAGACTTATTAATAAAAATAATTTTTTCATATATTTCTCCTTTATAAAAAAGTATTTACATAACTTATCATGCAATTTTCGTGCCAAAAAAATAAATATTATTTTTTAATATATAAAGATATAATCTCATGACTAATAACGAGGTAATATATGGAATTAAAAGACAAAGTAGCTCTTGTTACTGGTGGGGCATCAGGTCTAGGACAAGCAACCGTAGAAGCATTTGTGTCTAAAGGTGTAAAAGTAGTTATTTTAGATATCAATGAAGAGAATGCTAACAACATAATTAAAAATCTTGGCGAAGACAATGTTTTATTTATCTCTACTAACATTATGGAAGAAGAGCCTGTAACAAATGCAATCTCTCAAATCAAAGAGAAGTTTGGAGCTTTGCATATCGCAGTGAATTGCGCTGGGACTGGTTATCCTGGAAGAATCTTAGGTAAAGAAGCTCCTCATCCTTTAGACGCATTTAAATTTATAATTAACTTAAATCTTGTTGGAACATTTAATGTAATGAGAATTGCTGCTGAATTAATGGATAAAAACGATCCAGATGAAAAGGGTGAAAAGGGCGTAATAATTAATACAGCCTCTATTGCGGGTTATGAAGGACAAATTGGTCAATCAGCTTATAGCGCATCTAAGGCGGGTGTAATTGGTTTAACTTTAACTGCAGCAAGAGATCTAGCAAGACATGCAGTAAGAGTTTGCACAATTGCTCCAGGAATTTTTGATACGCCATTAATGCAATTAGCACCAGATAAAGTTAGAGAACCTTTATTGGAGTCAACTCAGTTTCCACATAGATTTGGAAAACCTAATGAATTCGCTAATTTAGCTGTTCATATTGTTGAGAACACTTATTTAAATGGTGAAACTATAAGGTTGGACTCAGCTATGAGGATGAAGCCTAGATAAATTATTGAGCTGCAACCCAATAGGTCATTGCAATTACAGCTACTACAATCAGGAATAAGATGACTTTTGCATCACTCTTACTGTCTTTATCATTTTCATCTGTCTCGAAAAATTCTTTATATTCATCCTTCATATTTATTCTCCGTGTTGAATAACAACTCTTCCTATTTGGTTTCCTTTTAAAATTTTATTTATTTCTGATTCGATATCTTTAATATTAATAGTTTTAGTTTGATTGTCCAAATCTAGTGACCATTCATTTGATAAAAGATTCCATAGCTCAGACTTAAGATCAATTGATGATTCAGCAGAGTCAATACCTGATAATTGAACACCTCTTAATATAAAAGGAAAAACTGATGTGGTAAACATCACACCCCCGACATTACCACAGCATGAAATAACACCATGATTTGAAACCATTGAGATTATTTTTGCAAGCATTTCCCCGCCGACCGTATCTACTGCTGCAGAATATAAAGCCTTATCAAGTGGTTTAATAGGCTCAGACATATAATCGTCTCTAGATATTATTTCAGCTGCACCCATCATTTTTAATATTTCAGTTTCAGATGATTTACCTGTAACAGCATGAACTTTATATCCAAGTTTAGATAATAATCCAACAGCAATCGAACCTACGCCTCCGGTTGCGCCGGTGACGATAACAGGTAAATCTTTTTTTATACCAGCATCTACAATTTTTTTGACGCATGCTGCAGCAGTAATACCAGCTGTTCCATAGCTCATAGCATTAAAATGGGAGAGATTTTTAGGTAATTTAAGTACCCAATTGTGGGGAAGATGAACAACTTCTCCAAATCCACCAAATTCTGACATTCCAATTCTATATCCAGTAGCTATAACATCATCACCCAAAGAGAAATTTGCAGAAGAGCTTTCTATAACCTGGCCAGCAACATCAATACCAGGAACAAATGGATATGATTTTACAACCCCTTTGGCACCAGTAGCTGCCAAAGCATCTTTATAATTTAGTGATGAATTAATAACTTTTATTAGTACTTTTCCTTCTTCTAAGGCTGGCATGTCAAGTTCTTTTATAGACCCGGTGTAATTGCCTTGATTTTCTTCAACAATGTAAGCCTTATATTTCATATTTATTTTTCTGATAAATATTTTTCAGCATCTAGGGCAGCCATACATCCAAAACCAGCAGATGTTACTGCTTGACGATAAATTTGATCTGATACATCTCCTGCTGCAAATACACCCTCAACTGAAGAGGAGGTTACCGAACCATTTAAACCTGATTTAATAATAATGTAACCATTATCCATTTCTAGTTGATCATTAAATATTTCAGTATTTGGTTTATGTCCTATAGCAATAAATACACCCATTACATCTTTTAAAACTTCATTTCCTTTATTGTCTAATTTAATTCCAGATACACCCATATCATTTCCAATTACTTCTTTAAGCTGTGTATCCCATAGTATTTCAATTTTTCCAGCTTTCTCTTCTGCAAAAAGTCTATCTTGTAATATCTTTTCAGCACGCAGCTCGTCTCTTCTGTGAACTAAATAAACTTTGGAACATATTCTTGATAAATATAATGCTTCTTCTGCTGCAGTATTTCCGCCGCCAATAACAGCTACATCTTGGTCTTTGTAAAAAAACCCATCACATGTAGCACAAGCGGAAACACCTTTACCAAGATATTCTTTTTCTGATGGAAGGCCTAAATACATTGCACTAGCACCTGTAGCAATTATTAATGAATCACATGAATACTCAGATGTGCCTTTTAATTTAAGTGGCTTCTCTGAAAGATCCACTTCATTGATATGGTCATTCACAATTTCTACATCAAATTCTTGCACATGCTTTTTCATTCTATCCATAAGCTCAGGGCCTTGAAGACCATTACTATCACCAGGCCAGTTTTCAACATCTGTAGTAGTTGTTAACTGTCCGCCTTCTTGCATACCGGCAATAATTATTGGATTTAAACCAGCCCGAGCAGCATATATGCCAGCTGCATAACCAGCAGGACCCGAACCTAATATTATTAATTTATTATGATTATCTGACATTGTGAAATTATAATTGAATATAAAGAAATTGTTACGGTTTATGCCTATAATTACAACTATAATTAAATGAATTAAATATATGCCCCCTTATATTAAAAATACTCTGTTAAATTTCTTTAGTTTTTTTCTTATTGCCTTTTCTTTATATATATTTGTTTCCCTAGTTTCATATGATGTAAGTGACTCTGGTTACTGGGTTAAAAACTCAACAGATTCAATAGAAAATCTCGGCGGCCCATTAGGAGCAACAATCGCTGATTTTTTATATACCCTTATTGGTTATGGTGGCTATATTCTTTTATTAATAGGATGCGTTTGGGCAATTCAAACACTATTTTACGAAGATCCTTATAACTCATTCATTAAAATAATTGTGAGGATTGTTAGTTCAGTTTTTTTTATTATATGTTTTTGTTCAGTCGGTGAGTTTTATCTAAGTAATGAGTTTGGTGGTGCTATTGGAAGTTTAGTATTAGAAGTTATATCTTCAATATTTGGCAATATAGGATCTCTTATATTTCTTCTTGTCTTACTAATTCCTACCACAGCGTTATCTTTCAATTTTTCTTGGCTAGAAAAATTAGATCAACTTGGTAAGTTTATAATAACTATTTTTAAATATAGCTGGAGCTTCTTAAAAAGTATTTTATCTGGATTTAAAAATCTAATTAGCTCATTTTTTTCTAAGTCAAAAAAAATTGTTTCTTCAATGGAGAAAACCTCTCAGAAAAAGAAAATAAAATCTTCTAAGGCAAAAATTTCAACTGATTCTGGATTTAATGTTAAATCAACAAAAAAAATAAATAACGATTTGAAACAAGCTGACTTACCAATAGAAACAGTTAGCCCTCTCAAAGAAGTCGAAATTTCAGAGCCAGTAGATGAGTCTGAAATTAAAAATGAAAAAGCTATAATGCCAAGCACTGAATTATTAGATAGAGCGCTTGATGATGGGAGCTCATTATCTGAAAATGAGTTAAATCAGATTGCCTCGTTACTTGAAACAAAGCTTGAAGAATTTGGAATAGAGGCTACTGTTGAATCCGTATTACCTGGCCCAGTTGTAACAAGATTCGAAATTCAACCAGCTCCTGGTACAAAGGCAAGTAAAATTTCAAATATTGCTCAGGATATTGCAAGATCTTTATCTGTTAGCAGTGTTAGAGTTGTAGAAGTTATAGAAGGTAAGTCTTATGTAGGTATTGAAATACCAAATACAAACAGAAAAATGGTAAGACTTACAGAGATACTTTCTTCAAAAGCCTTTAAATCTTCTCCATCAAATTTAAGTTTAGCACTTGGTCATGACATTTCAGGAAATCCCATAGTGGTTGATTTAGCTAAGATGCCCCATTTACTTGTAGCTGGAACAACTGG
>CESF01133702.1_pt1 | contig 14116 bp, 4 predicted proteins | sample 356331 | NCBI WGS metagenome assembly CESF01 (sample SAMEA2621779, study PRJEB7988) | marine metagenome | biome: marine biome (ENVO:00000447); feature: surface water layer (ENVO:00002042); material: "saline water (ENVO:00002010), including plankton (ENVO:xxxxxxxx)" | depth 5 m
AAGATATTAGTGGAAATTGTCAATATTTATTAACAATCGCAAATTTTGACATATCAAAAAATATACCAGTTCAATTTTATGGTTATATGGAGAATGGAAACGACGATATAAATGATTTTACACCAGTTGATGAAGATGAAGGTTTTGTATCATTTAAACGCGATGATGGTAAATTTTTAACTAATAAAAAATATGATAGTATTTATATTTTTGGAGAATTAGTTAATGATTTTCATGTTCTTGATAAACAAAAAATATTTGCACTTCATCATCCAGCAATTCAAGAAATAGATAGACAGCAACTAGCCGATAAAGAGAGAATCACTACTCTTGAAACAAAGGTAGCAACATTGGAAAGCGAAAATGCTACTATGAAACAACAAATAAATGATATATTATCAAGACTATCTACTCTTGAAGCATAAAAAAAAATATTAATTTAATAACTTAAAAATATCAAATTAATAAACATATACAAATGGCACCCACGGAAAAAAAAACTACTGTTGTAGAAGAAACTCCTCCTCCGGTTGAAGAAGATGACATTCAAGTTACTGAAACTACAGATGAACCAGATACCTCTGTTCCAAGTGATGTTGGTAACGCGATGAGTGTATCAAACACACTTGAAACTGCTACTGACCCCCCGCGCGCCAACATTATAGTAATTGATAATTTTTACAACAATCCAATGGAAACCCGCGATTACATTATGACGCAAGATTTCTGTGTTCGTGGAAATTATCCAGGTGTTCGCACCAAATCTTTTGCAAGCATGGAAATCAAAAACATGATTCAAGCATATGTTGGGCCAACATGCGGGGATATTATACAATTTCCTATGGAGGAAGAAGCATATAATGGCGCATTCCAAATTACAACTTCTCGTGACCGTTCTTGGGTTCATACCGATGGATGGAACAATTGGGCTGGTGTTCTTTACATGACGCCAAATGCTCCGCTTAGATCTGGAACTGCTACTTATATGCACAAAGATGGTGAAAGAATGTCATACAAATTAAAAACCAATGATGATCCGGAAAAAACCAAATTTGACACTGATTCTCAAGACATGACAAAATGGCATATGGTTGATAATATTGCAAATGTATTTAATCGTCTTATTTTGTTTAACGCTAACCAATTTCACACTAGTATGGAATATTTTGGTCAGGATTTACAAGACGGAAGATTGTTTCAAACCTTCTTTTTTAGTACGGAAAGATAAATAAATAATGTGATTTTAATAACACATTATTTATTATTAATTATGATTAATTATGATTAATTTTTATTAGTTATTATCTTAATAACTAGGAGAAAGTAATATTTGCAGTCGGAAAATTAGCACCGCGCATAAGAGGATATTTCGGTAGTGCCTTTTTTTCAGTCACCTCTTCTTTTTTTGTAATTTCCGTAACAACAATCTTTTCACTAATAGTTCCCGCTACATTAGACACCGGACTTTTAATATTTTCTTCAAACTTTTCCTCTATTCTTAGTTCTACTTGTTCTTGCTGTTGCAATCGTTGTCTTTCATTTTTAACCTTACCGTATGGGTCTTTTCCAGGAACAATATTGATTTTTTGCCATTGTGCATTGTATGATTCAGATTTTTCATGTTCTGGACGGTCATCGGTAAAATAATAAAACGCAAATGAAGTACGATGGAAATCTTCCGGTGCCTTCCACGCAAGCGGATGTCCATGATAAGCATCATCATTAATTCGAAAAATAACCATACGATTAAACACAGGCGGTATGGATTTTGTACATTCTGTCATATCTTTATTCCATAATTCAAGTTCGCCATTATAACTTGGTTTCCATTCACTGTTTAGATACAATAAAGCATTGACACGACGATATTTCTTACTTCGAGGATTGCGATTGTAGTCTGCATGAATACCTAATTTGCCATTTCGTGTAATTCTATGAATACCACCACCAACTTGTTCAGAGTCGTTTTCTAAGTCTTCAATTTCAGTCAATTCGCTCATCCATTCAATAAGCATATCTGATGCAAAATATCTTGATATTGCGCTTGTATACGGACCACACATGTATATACAACATTGATCATCAGCCTTCGATTTGCAATATTTGTTTACTTGCACGTCAGCAATTCCGTGAACAAAATGCATTTGCCATTCGTCAAGTTTATCTTCTCTAATTTCACGTTCGGCATTTGCCAAAAGAACCGGTTCTATCATTTCATCAATTACAATATGGTCAAATGGATCATTGCCTAGGAAATTGTTTTTTAACTCTTCCATGCTTCTTTCTTTAAAACGTGCATGCATTTCATAGATGTTTGTATTTGGAATGAATAAGTAATCCGGTCCATAAACATGTTCAATACGATAACCTAATTCTACCAAATGTCTGTATTTCGATTCCAATTCCGATACAGATAAGGTTTCACCATTATGATTTTTGAAACATTCCATTATAATAACCGGACGGCATTTTTTAATTGTATTCATTGCACCAGTAATAACATGAGGTTCATACCCTTCAACATCTACTTTAATGAAATCCAAATTTTCTAACTCAAGAGAATCTATTGTAACTACAGAAACATCTGCTTTATTCTGTTCCTCATACCATTCTCCGCTATTGTATTCCTTATTGATTTTGGGCAATCCTTGAGGATTGTCAGAAAGACCAGTGCCACCAAGATTATCGCGCGGAATCCAACCAAAACTAGTTTTTTTGATTGTTTCTCCAAGACCATTATTATGCATTGTGTATTTTTCATTGTTAATACTGTTATCAATATTCAAGTCTAGATTCTTTGCTAATATTTCATATGATGACGGTAATGGTTCAAAATAATGAACATGTTTTGCTAACTGTGCTAATTTAACGGAATGACTTCCGACATGACAACCGGCTTCAATAACAACACTTTCATCGTTAATGTATTTTTCGAAAACTTTATGCATGTGTGGTTCCCATAATTGTGAATTCTTCAAATAAGAACAGACACCACAGTTTCTATAGACATAAAAGTCAGCATATCCAGGGACAGTTACCATATCTCTCTCTATTTCATATACCTTGTTATGTTTATTATTAAACTCATCGCTCCATGACTGCCTTTTGTTTGCTAATTCGGTATCTTCAATAGTTAACTGAGGATGATTTTCAATATAATTACAACCCACAAGAAATCCACGACGTTGAATATGAGAATGTTTTCCTTTTTCGAAAACGCTATCAAGCGAAACTACTTTATTTACCAAGTCGGCATGCGACTGAATAACATAGTGATTTAATCCAAGGTTTGCTTCACGTGCAATATCTTCTGTAATTGTTTCAATTGGAATATTATCCGGATCATAAAAATTGTTAGGTAATTCTTCACCGTAATTATTGATACGGCGACCACTGGTATGAACTTTGTGCATCCAAAATTTAGGTTCATCGTGCATCCAAGCACTGCGGAATATTGATTTACCAAAACCAACGGTAAATTTAACTTGTGAAGGCATATCAAACCATCCTGGTTTTTCATGCGGTTCTCTATATTTAACTCGTCTTGTTAGTGATCTTACCAAACCATTTGGTCTTTGTTTATGACCATTTGTAGTAAAAAATCTCCACTCAACATATACATTTCCAACATCATCATCTACAGTATCTAAGTATTCCGCAATTGTTTTACCTTTACGACCATACATAAATTCATCCAAGTCAACCATTAACATCCATTTTGTTTCAAAACGATGCTTGTAGACATTATCATTGAATATATGTTTATGCGCTTGACTGTCTGCATATTCCCAAGTAACATCACTATTTTTCAATGTAATCATACCTCGTTTGATATACCGTTCCAATATGTTCATATAGTTATCTGTACTGTTATTGTTTATTAAATAAAAATGGTCAACACCTTCTGCAATGTAATGTTCTAACCATTCTCTTAAAACATGCCCTTCATTGCGAAATACAGCGCACACAGATAGGTTATGTAAATGTTTTTTATTTACAACCTGGAATAACATTGTTTTATATGTTTCAAAATCATCAAATGTATAATTTTGTATCTCTTTAATAGTAGCCTCATCATCTGGAATTGTAAATTTATTTTTAATGTAAAAACAACCAACGCCACGATATAATTCACCTTGGTGTATCTTAAAATCAAAACCATCACTGCACTTCTGAATCAAATAATAAACAACTTTCCAAACATCACCTGTCCATGATTCACCATACTTTAATATTCCATTCTCGTAATAATGTTTTGGCGGAATACGTAATTGTTCACGATCGTTTAACGGAAGAATATCATCAATAAAAATAATTCCATTATTGCGCAAGAATTTCATACTATTATTGAAGTCTCTTACAACATATTCGCTATGATGCATTCCATCTATAAAAATTCTATCAAACATTTTTGTGTTTTCAGCAAAAAAATCATCCGATGTCTTTTTAATTACCAAATCACTTTCAAATTTAGGATCAGGGTCTACGCCAACTTTATCTATAAATTTGGCACCGTTAAATGTATGCCCATATTCCACTCCAATTTCAAGATAAGCATGTTTTTCATTGTCTTCAAGAAGCATATTTTCACTAACCACATTGATAATTGCATCTCTAGTTGGCATATCATCAGCAATAATATGGTATTCATCTTTGAATTGATAAATTCTTTTAAAAAACTTAATTAATTCAAATTCGGTACAATCATCCATCGCATAACACTTCATTCGTTCGTATCCTAATTCATCAATCTTTTGCTGTAATTCCTCAGTTTTATGACGGTTGTCTAGTAAAATAAAATCGTTTCGGGGATTTTTATAAAGTTCGGCAACTTTTTTGTTATACAAACTTTTTAATCCAATCAAACAATAATGTCTATCAAAATCACGATTAAGTACTAAATTGCAGAACTTTCTTTCATATTTTTCATCTCTTTTCCATAATTGACTATGTTCCCAACTATATTTTTCATCTTCATAAGCATCTAATTCTTTCATTTTATCTTGTACCTTATATTGCTCAAAAAACATTGGCGAAATATACTGAGGTCCAATTCTATTAATCTCACCATTTCGAATAAGCGAAAAGTTATTGTTACCACTATTCATATATTGATAATATCCTAACTTAGCAATTTTTGCTACCTTAGTGCCAATGCAACTGCGCAGAATAATTTCATAATCATCACAAATAGGTAATAATTCTGGATAACTTCCACACTCATCTAATGCACTTTTTCGCCAAATTCTAGGATGATTCGGCAAACATACAAGATGGCTAAGTGTAATATTATTAATATTAGGTGTATTGTAAACAACTCTCCATTCACCATCCTGTTTTACAGTGTAATTTCCTCCGTATCCCTTACAAATAAAATCACCATAACAAAAATTTTCACCACCTTCACGTACACTAGCAGTTTCCATATAAACAAATCCAACATCTTCATGTTTTTCAAAAACATCTACTGAATCAGCCAATACATCAGGCATTAATTCATCGTCATGATCCATTTCCAATACATACTGTCCTCTGCATAATCCGATTGTTTCGTTTTTTACATTACCAATATTTCCACTATTTTGGTCTCTTTTATATAAACGAATACGCTTGTCATCCTTACTAATATCTCTTAAAAATTCAAAATGTTTATCATCAGGCGAATCATCCATAATAACCCATTCCCAATCTTTAAAAGTTTGGCGTTTTATGCTATTGTAGGCACGAAATAGTTTATCGTACGAATTAAAGCAACTGGTAAAAATAGAAAATGTTGGTCTCGACAACTTCCTATCACCAATTACATTATTTATATAACAATAATTTACATTATGATTAAATTCATCAATATCTTTAATTTCTTGTTTGTGTATCCATCTATTTCGAAGCCTAGGCGGAACCATCTCATTAACTTGAAATGCATATTCTTGGTCACTTTCTCCGTATGTTACAAGAATATGAAAATCGGTGCTATATAATTTATGTAATTGACTTTCATCATTAATAACAACTATTGAACAATTTAATTTATCTTCTACATCACATTTTTTAAGTTTCTCATCAATTTCATTGTATTTATCCCAACGAAAAAATAATACAACCGGGTACTTCATTTAATTGTATATAAAACTAAATGAAATATTTAAGTATTTACAATAATTATTAAGAATTTAAAAGTTAGTTATTATTTTTAACATAAATAGAACGAGGATATATGTTTTGATAATGGTCTATACCACTATTAAATAAACAACGATGTTTTCCATTATCGTTTGACATTAACCACCATTCTGCCAATGCTTTTTCTTTACCATTTATTTTATTTAATCCAGCAAGCCAATCTGTTTTTGTCCACCAAAAGTTACCACTGTAATGCATGTGCGGAGAATTTGATAGATTACATCCAACGCTTTGAATATCTGTATTACTTAACAAATCAATACATTTATCATGTTTTTCAACTAACCAATATAACATTAAATCAATCCAATCATTTACTGTTTGATGTGAAGGATCGTAACTAATTCCTTTTGTTTGTAAATATAATACCGCACATCCAGGATTAAACTTTGAATAAACACGCATAAGTTCAAGGGTTGGTAATTCATATAAGTTTTCATTGTTTGAGTACTCAATTATTTCAAGCACCTTCGATGTATCATCTACATCTAAAATACTTAAAAGGTGCTTTTTTTTAAGTTCCAACCCAATATTAATTATATACAACCTTTCAAGTTTGTTTATTAAACCCGTTGTTTTAATTTTGTTTAATAAATGTTCTAATCTGGTCGTACCACTTTTCTCCAAGTTACAACTACTAATAAAGCAAATGCTTTTCATTGTCTAATTAATATATTATTTCTTTAATATATTAATTTTTTATTTGGTATCTTATCTTGCGCTCCAAACTTTTATGATTGGGATACTTTCCAAATATTTTTTTTCCATATAGTGTGGTAAAAAATAACATGACCAGCCATCAAATCCAAACATACCATAATTTCTTTGTATAAATGTATGTATATCTCCAAATAGAGTTGGTGTTTCTCCATGTATGCTTTGCAATAAACCAATTACTCTTTCAAGTGCCATTCGTTTATCACGTGTATTTATAATTGGTATTAATTTATTTGGAAAATTATATTTTTTTTGCAACATTTCAATCATATTGTATGATATAACAGTCATCATTCCAAAACACCCCTCCCATTTGTTTTTATCTTGATAAACTTTTATAAGAGAACTATTATTAGTCAAAGATTTAATAATTGGTATCTCATTCTCTGGTGTATTCCAATGATGTTGAAATTTCCATAATTTATGAAACTCTCCTAATTTTGAAAAGTCAATAAATCTATTTATAAAAACCGAATCATGAATAATAACGGCTTTTTCAAAGGGTTTTAATTTCCAAAAATAATAGTATGCTAATAATTCACCTCTTTTGGGAAATTCTCCATTTACAATTCTACAATTATTAATGTCAATATCATCGTCTGGGCGATTAACTATTTCTTGATTACTATTATCATCAACTATTAAAATAGGAGTTTTCTTATAAAATCTCCTAATTGATTTATATGACTCTTTCCATAAGGAGTTTGTTCCTTCGCCACCAACATGACGAATAATAATAAATCCAAAAGACATATCTATTATAAATTATGTTTTCATGTTTATGTTTTAATATCACCAATATTTAGATATAACATGTATCTTAAGAAATCAATCATCTTTAATAAAAGCAGCAATAACATTGTCAAATCTTCTTACTGGTGTAAAATCTCGCAAATCATGCCAAATCATTGAATAATTGTGTTTTGTAGCAATATCACGAAGACGACCTTCTTGATTATTTGCGGGATTAATATCTTCAATAATATAAATACCTCCTTTTTTAACATATGGCAAAAATATATCTAATGTTTGTATTTGATGATGTTGAAAATGACTGGCATCATCCAAAATAATATCAAAATACGTATTTAATTTTTTTGGTGTTTCTGGATCAGTTCCATCCATTGTTAATAATTCAACATTTTTGTTATTATCAAAATTAACAGCCAAATGTGAATAATTTATGTCCATTCCAATAATCTTTGAATATGGTAAATAATTATTCCACAAAACAATAGAATGACCACCCATTACGCCAATTTCAAGTATTTTATTTTTCTTTTTACGATATGATTTCAAATATTTTTCATAAATATGCAAATAACTATGTGTTGTATTTTTGTCTGTTCCATTTTCACATTGTATTGATTGATTTACATTTTCTATTACATCAAATATAGTATTTGTTTTATTTTTTTTAGTACTCAATAATATTTTTTCTGGCTTATATTTGAAATATTTTGCATATTTAATATCATCATCGGTTGGATGCATTTTCATATTGAAATCATGTTTTAAAATTCTTTCAACTGTTGGAAAAAATCCATAATAATCAAGCACTCGGTCTTTTTCGTTGCGAATGTATTCTATTCTTTGTGACCACCAGTCTTCACTAATTGCAGTTTGAATAATTTTTAATGAACCTTCAAAATCGTCCATGTTTATTTGAACAAAAGCACGTTCATCAATGTATTCTTTAATATTTGGACAACCATCATAAAAGCATAAACTTTCTGTTAGTAATGGTTCCCATATTTTCTCTGTAATAAAATTATTTTCACAATTATTTTCAACCATAAAGTAATATTTATATGGCATTATTCCTTTGTCTTTATCCACATGTGGAGTTACAACACCTTTCCAATTTTTAAATTCGAATTGATTATCTTGATTATAAACATGAATGTCAATTTTATCTTCAATAAATTTAATAAAATCTATCCTTTTCTTTTGCCCAGGATCTACGTATTTTGAACTACAAATCGATGATAGCGTTGTTCCCATTGTTTTTCGAGGTGTCTTAAATTTAAGTTCATCATACGTTGCAGTTAACTGCCAAAATGCATTATTGATAAAGTTTTCATGCGTTCTTACTTGAAGAAACTCTGTAACATCTGGTTTTGACCATTCTCCCCAAGTTTTAACCCCCCAAGTTTGGTACTCTTCACCACACCACGGTTCCATTTGAAATACAATTGTTCTGTTTGCTTCGAAATATTCATCTTCTCTGGGTTTATTTATAATTACATAAAAATCAATATCAATATCATTTCCAGTAAATTCAATATCGTTATAGGTCATTGAGATTTCACTGGATGGAAGCATATGCTGCCATTCTTTACATAATTCTTCCGATGTTGTCCAATTACACATTAATTTTACTCTAGTTCTCTCTTTAGTTATATTAAATTTCTTTCGAAGACGAGACATGTTTAGATAAATACCATTAGGTTTTTTAACAAATTGCGACCGTTTTAATTTTGTATATTCATTCTTAAGATATCCAAATGTATTAAAACCTATACAATCATCGTATGTTTCTGATCTCACTTTGCAGCACTGCAATTCTCTTTCATTTGAAAGATCATGAATCTTTATGTTATTTACATCACATTCTAATAAATCAAACTCTTCAAAAAACTTATAATCGTCAAATTTATTTTGTATCAGTATAGATTTGTATTCGTATTGAATATCACTATCTATTTTTTCGAATGTTTCATTCCAATTTGTAAATACAATCTGGGGTTGACATTCATAACAATTTAATCCTTCAACAACTTTAACAAGATAGTCTATACCATGTTTAATACCATTTTTATCAATATAATCAACCATTTTTTTCGCACCATTTTTACTAATAAAATAACTAAAAAACCCACCAATGTAGAAATTACGATTTAATTGATGAACTGATATTTCTGATTTGTCAGCATTGTATCTTTCATAATTTTCCTTTCGATGTGTTTCATACATGCTATATCCAAGAAACATAAAATCAAAGTTATCAATATTTTCTTGGTATGTTTTTGTTAAACCTTGTAATTTTTCATTAAAATTTGTTTCACAACCATTAACATCGTCTTCCATAACAAGGTAAAAATCTTTGTCTGATTCAATAAGTTTTTTCCATAGATTATAATGACTTAATGCGCAACCTATTATAGAAACCCGATAACCAAAATCGTTATCCATGAATATTTTGATACGTTCATCACTTTCTTCCAAATCTAAACCATCTACGGCTTTGTAAAAGTAATAATTCAAAAAATCTATCTCGTTATTTCTCAATAAATTTTTTATTTTTTGCTGTCTATCTGGGCGTCGTCTCAAATTTATAATCTGTGTTTGATAGTTATATTGTTCATCATCTTTGTTCACAAATACAGGTAATTCTAATTCATGAAAATTATATTGAATATCACTGTCAACTTTCAAATCTGTTTCAGCCCAAGGTGCAAAAAATAAGTGAGGATTTGTTTCATAACAAATATCTGGAATTAATTTACCCATTAAATAATCTATTCCATTTTTTATTCCATTCTCTTCAATATGCTTCAATAATTTAAATGCTCCTGATTTATTTATGCTGTATGCATGTGTGGCGCCAAGATAAAGATCGTTATTTAATCCCGTGACTGTAACATTTTTAACTTCTTGTTCTTTGTTTAATCCATATATATCCTTCAGGTTTTTTCGACTCCAACTAAACATATGATAACCCAAAAAAACTATCTCTTTTTCTTGCATATCATTTTTAATAGTTTCTAAATGTGTAAAAACATTATTAGGGCATTCAAAATCATCTTCTAGTACTATATAAAAATCATTATTTTTATCATTAACTAGTTTCTTCCAAATATTATAATGACTTAAAGCACAACCAATAATACATGAACGATTATTAAAATCGTTTCCTGCAAACAATTTTGTTATTTCGTCAGTAACTTCTAATTCTTTTCCATCACATGCCTTAAAGAAATCAATCTTAAGATCTTTTTCATATTTTTTAATAAATGTCTCTTTAATTTCATCTCGTCGATCCGTACGTTTTTCAAGGTTTATAATATATACCTGTGTTTTTGCATCTACAACTTCTGGAACTGTATCATCATTTGATTCACCATCAAAACCTGATAGCAATTCTTTCTTAAATTGTAACATTACTCGTTCTGGACAATAATCATCATATGCCTTCCAATTTTTTGTTTTATCAATTCCGTTTATATACATTTTTTGTATTATGGATTTTACTTCGTCGCATGATTTGTAAATAAATCCCTTTTTACCTAAGATTTCAACATGACAGTTATCTGAAAGTAAATTTCCAATAGGTACAGAAAAATTTGTCATGACTGGTTTGTTGTAAAAAGAAAATTCACCGATTGCTATTCCAAATGTTTCACCAACTGTTCTTCCATGTATCATCATATCACAAGTTTGTATGAATCTCGCTTTATCTATTTGTTCAATCAGTGTATCCATATAAATAATTTTGGGATGACTATAAAATACATTAGTATTTGCAAAAATAAAGTATATATCACTATGTTCTTGTAATATTTCGCGAATTGCTTGATGTACATATCCAATATCAAATGAATCTGACCCTCCATACCTACCTAAAACAAACGCATCTTTTGGTATTCCATATTTTTTTCGTAAATTATCACTAGGTTCACATTTTGGCATGTTTATCATATGTGGAACAAATGATTTATTACACGAATATTTGTCAGTTAGATATCTTGAAATAACCGCATAACGATCAAATCCAGGGGGTTTGTTATTTCTCGAAAATGGAGCATTTGTAAATATAGCATGCCACAAAATAGGGCATGATATTTGATTATAATCTTCATTCGGATTACCCCAACAAATATTATACATATAATCTACATCATATTGTTGAACCAAGTCCTCAAGTTGTTGGTTTGTTTCATATGTTACACATATAAATTCACGTTTAAATTTGGTGATAACACACTCCTTATTTATTTTATTAACTTTATAAAATATAACACTTTCATTATTTAAAATTTCTCTGTTATAGTATGCATAATCGTGTAAAGCCACCGCATCCCCTCTCTCGCATAATTGAGTACAATGAAATGCTATCCGCTTATTAATCCTATTAGTTTTTTTACTAGTTTCTATTTTTGCTTTTGAAATAGTATTCCCCTCTAATCCTTGATTAACATCATTTAAAGCGTAAGCATTTTTTTTGTCATCATTTGTTTCACTTGTTAGTTTACCAATATGTATGCAATTTATTTCATTAAAAAACATACTTCGATATCCCCTTTCATAATATTTATCTGCATAATCCCTTTCAAAAAAACTATTTTCTGTATTGAAATCACCTAATTCCATTATTGTTGGAACTAATGTAACAGATGGTCGAAAACTATAATGTGGCCAATAACTACAATTTTGTCCGGTCAAGCCTTCTTCATCCTTAATATGCAACAACAATTGGTTTTCTTTATCATCCATGCAACGTTGTCCGCCTACCAAATCAAATGAACGAATTGTTTCACCATAATTTCTATTAAACAATACTTGTTTTATTCCTTTTGATGTAGATATATCAGAATTTAAATATGAAATACTACGTGTAACATAGTTATCTTTTTTGATAAATAACCAATCATCTTCCATGTGTATCCAATAAACAGGTTCTAATTTATTTATTTTATTCCAAATTATATTCATACTTGGACGGTGACCTTTTTCTTCTATGCTTTTAAAATAAAAATTCATGAATGGATACATTGTTCGCATTTTTTCCCTATCTTCAAATGAAGAATTATCGTCAACACAAAAGAAATAATTGACCAAATCTATATCTTTGCAATATAATAACAAGGAATTTACTGTTTTTTCAAACAAATCTAATCTTTTGCAAGTTGTGAAACTTAAAAAGACAATCGGTTCCATATCTTTTTCATTTTTTCCATCGGTATTTAATTTTATTGAGTGTGGGTTTATTGTATCACGCTTTAATTCTAAAATTTTTGCAGAGTCGTATTTAGTTATTTGTGGCTTCATTAATTCAATAAATTTTTCTATAATATTGTAGTCTTTTTCACTTATTTTGTAATTATTTGTTATCACATGAAAATTAATAAATTCAATAAAGTCAGAAAAGAAGTCATCAGAAACATATACAGTATTTTTTTCTGCAATGTCTGTACTCATATGTGGTATAAAAAATTGGAAATTAAAAATTATATTACCTATTATTCCATCATCGACATTATCGCGTAAGTTCCACAATCTTTTGAAAGCATCAACACCTTCAGACCATGCTTCATTATTATATGCAACAATGGTGGCATCAAAATCGAAATGATATGAAAATACTTCTTTCCAAACAAATAATTTTCGATGTAATTGTACGTCATCATTTAAATGTGGTTCTACAAGTTTAAAATAATTAAACGCAATTTTCCATTCCTTTGTTTCATAATAATGATGAATTACCTGATACATGGTTTCTAATCGCTGAGGGTCAAATTGATACGCTTTTATCCAGTAATAAATGGCTTTCTCTTTTTCACCTAATCTATTATATGCATCACCAATCATATAGTAACTAAAATAAATTTCCTGGTCCCATCCACCATAATCGGCCCTACGTTGATACCATTCAATTGCCTTTTTGTCTTCTCCAGAATCCTTATAACTTTGTGCACAATAAAAACTGTAACGTATACGTATATCCTCATTATTTTTATCGGCTTCATAGAAAGCATCTTCCAATATTTTAGCATCTTTTTTGTATTTATTGGGGTCATTATTTCTAGAACCAAGTCGTCCTGATTCAATATAATAATCTCCATCAAGCAATGAAATTGTTTGGTTTTCTTTTTTACAAATAATCACTTCATGAAGAACACCAACATATTCCCAAGGGATACGATTGTTTACCAATAATGTTCTTTCATAAACACAGCCGTTTTTACCAAATTTCAAATTGTATCCTGCATCGCTTAATTCGTTTGGTAATTGAAAATTACCATATATGTGATCATCGGCATCAAATATAAATAAATAATCTGTTTTATCAAAAGCACATTTAAGAGCGTTGTTTCGATTTGTTGAAAAATCTTTCCATTTATGTTCTACTAATTCGCCTGGTATACCCTTATTTTTAAAAAAAGAGGTAATTAATTCCCTTGTATTATCGGATGAACCAGTATCACTAATAACCCAA
>CESF01060368.1_pt1 | contig 14094 bp, 4 predicted proteins | sample 356331 | NCBI WGS metagenome assembly CESF01 (sample SAMEA2621779, study PRJEB7988) | marine metagenome | biome: marine biome (ENVO:00000447); feature: surface water layer (ENVO:00002042); material: "saline water (ENVO:00002010), including plankton (ENVO:xxxxxxxx)" | depth 5 m
CTAGAAAATGCATTACAAGATACTCTTACAGATGGAACAAATAACTTTCCAAATACAGCAACTGGTGGATCAGTAGTTACGACTACAACAACAATAAGTGCTGGTGGAACAGAAAGAGAAACAAACGAATCAGTAAGATTCAATGCACCACTTGCTTTTGCCACTCAGGGAAGAGCTGTGACTGCAGATGATTACGCAACTATTATTAAAAGTAGTTTTGCTAACATCAAAGCAATATCAACTTGGGGTGGAGAAGATAATGACCCAGTAGATTTTGGTAGTGCTTATATATCAGTTAAACCTTTAACAGGAAATCTTCTTACTTCAGCTGAGAAAACACAAATACTTTCTTTATTAAAAGGAAAGAATGTTGTTTCAGTAGTACCAGAGATTGTTGACTTAGAAGAAACACTAATTGAATTAGATGTTTTTCTAAAATATAATCCTAACCTTACTGATAGAACATCAGCCGAGGTTCAAACAGTAGTATCTGATATTATAGAAGATTATGACTTTAACTATCTTAATAAATTTGATGGTGTCTTTAGACATTCAGAAATATTAGGTCAGATTGTAAACTCAGAACCAAGTATTACAAGTTCAAATGTTCGACCAAGAATGTTCCAGAATATTATACCAAATACTTCTGCTTCTATTTCATTTGATGGTTCTAGTAATTCTGTAGTTTCATTAGCAAATGATACTATTACTTTATCATCTGCTTCTTTTGCTAACTTTGCAAATGGCGATGAAATTACTTATGTTGTTCCTACCGGTACAACTGTTGGAAATCTAGTTGATGGTAGAAAATATTTTGTAAGAGATAAAGATGTATCTGCAAAGACACTAAAATTATCTGAAACATTAAATGGTAATCCAATTAACTTTGGAGCTTTAGGTTCAGCATCAGGTCATTTATTAAAAGGTACAAAAGCAAATAATAATTTTACACTTAATTTTGTAGAGCCATTTTTAAATCAAGGCGATTCAACTAAATTTATTTTATCAAGTTCTAAATTTAATTTAAATACTGATCCAAACACAGATGTATTCTTTGGAGATGTTCCAATAGAAGGTTCAACAAATAGACAAGTTATTGTATATAAGATTGTCAATGGTGTCAATATTACTGTTATATCAGATGCAGGTACACTAGATGTAAATAAAGGTCAGATTATATTAAAAGATTTTGTACCAAATACAACAGATGTTATTAGAGTAACTGTCGTACCAAATACATTAGACCTAGCACCTGTAAGAAATCAATTAATGAAAATTGATGTAAGTAGATTGACCTCAGTAATCGAAGTTGATACGGTTGCGGTATCAGGCACATCTGGTACTATAGATTATACAACAAATAGCAGGATTAAGTAATGCCAAGTAGTTATGGGTCAGGTAATATAAGTTTATCTAAGAGTACGCTTAAAGATACAAAAGAAGATATACGCTTTAATCAATTATTACCAGAAGAAGTATTAAGAGATAAAAATAAGTTACAAGAATTATTGCAAGCTTATTATAAATTTCTTAATATTGATCAGTTTAATTTTACTGAAACTCAAACCTTCACTGATCTTATAACAGAAAATGATGCTACATTTAGAATAGCAGATCCCGATTTAAAAAATAATGTATTTTTTCAACAGGGTGTTACTACCAGTATGACTATTGATTATGATGAAACAATATTAGTTGGTGGTCAAAATGTTGTAATAAACCAAACCGTAACACATCCAATTGTATTTACAGGTCCAAACACAAATGTTTCTATTGTTAATGGAAATAACTTACCAGCTACTTTAGAAAAGAGTACAATACCAAGAGGTAAAACCCTTAGAGTTAAAAGTACAGTATCAAATCCATTTACTGTGGCAGCTCATGCTGATAATCCTAGTGGTGGTACAATAGATTTAAATGGAAAGAACGCAACTCTTACAACAGTAGTTACAACTCACGTTGGTCCTGGCCCATCTTATGTATTAAATGAGATTGAAAGAAATATTGATATCGATAGAAACGATGAAATCTATTTAGATAAAATACAAAAAGAGATTGCACCGATTCTACCAAGAAACGCAACAACAGAAAAAAGAACATTATATAAACAGATCATAGATTTCTATAAGCTCAGAGGTTCTGAGGATTCACTAAAAACATTCTTTAGAATAGTATTTAATGAAGATATAGAAATTGAATTTCCAATAGACAAAACAATGATACCTTCATCTGGTAAATGGGAAACAAATAGTAATCTAGTATTAGGTGGACAATATTTAGATAATAAAGGTTTTGCATCAGATAATATTAAGATACATGATGGAGATAAATTCCAGAAGTTTTCTTATGTAGTAAAAGGTGGAGTTCAATTAGAAGATTGGAAAAATGCATTTAAGAAATTAGTTCACCCTGCAGGTTTTAAATTCTTTGGGGAAATTTTATTACTATTAACATTAGTTAATAATGGTAACCCAGCAACACAAAGAGCTTCTTCACCATTTAGAAAATCATTACCAAATGTAACAATAGATGGCGAGACAGTTTCAAGAGAACTATTTAGTGCAATGCCATTTAGAGTACCTGGCGTTATAGGTTTAGAAGATGTACCATTACTTGTAGAAGTATTTGCATCATTCTTTTCACCTGACGTTAAAGTGGTAAGAGGTCAAATTGCAAACATACAATTAAACTTTACAGGTGGTCAATTAAATCTAATGACCGCAACTCCACCTGGAGTACAAGTAATTAATAGAGGTTCAGGTTATATTGCATTACCATCAATAACATTTACAGCAAATGGTGGAGCATCAAATCCAGTTATTACATTTGGTTCTAGTGCAAGTGATTTATTAGATGATGGTGAAATAGACCCAGACAAAATCACAATTAGCAATAGAGGTTCATCAATTACAGAAATAGTTGCAGCTGTTGATGTTCCAAGAAATGGCAGTAATGCAGATGTAACAAATAAAATTGTTGATCTAAAAGTAAGTAACTTAGGAGATAAGATATATAATGTTGCTCCAACTATACAAATAGCTGCTCCAACTGCAAGAGATGTTGATGGTAATTTATCAGGTACAACAGCTGCAGCTAATTTCAATTTAGATAGTGAAGGCGAGATCACTGGCATTACAATCACAAATGCAGGGTCAGGATATATTGTCGAACCAAGAGTAGATGTTATATCAGGAGCTGCAAACGAAGATAGAGTAAAAGAAGATTTTATTAAGAAAATAATCTCATTAAATCACCAAGGGACTCTCCACGAAGGCAATTTTAGAACCATTATAAATAATAATGTGAAGAATAGAAGAAATACGTTACCTTCACACAGAGTATATAACAGAAACGTAAGTTTAGACACATTTAGCAACGAAGAAATACAAAACTTTGATGCAAATGATATAAATAATATAGAAATACAATCTTATATTAATATAGAGTAGGAAAAAAAAATGACAGCAATAGTAAGTTCAAATTTTAGAGTAGTGAACGCAAACAATTTTAAAGAAGATGTTCAAATCTCAAACGTATACGTTGGTATCGGTAAAGCAGATGCTTGGTCAGGATCGACAGCTGATAACGTCGACGGTACGGTAACAACACCAAAAGATCATTTACAAGATCAAAACGAAGCAAGACGACAAATGATCGGTATGCAGAAACTCACATCTGCAGATGTATCACATGTAGTAAGACGATATAACTGGGCAACAGGTACATCTTATGTAGCATGGGATTCAGATGACGAAAATATCTATGATAAAATATTTTATGTTTTAACATCAGAGTTTAAAGTATATAAATGTTTAAGAAACAATAACAACGGACAATCCACAGTACAACCTACTCACACGACTCCTACTCCTGTGACTATGTCAGATGGATATGTTTGGAAATACATGTATAGTATTACAACCGCTGATTCAGAAAAGTTTTTAACAACTGCTTATATGCCAGTTAAAACTGTTCCAGTCACAATCGAAGCAACGGTAGCTGTAGAAGCTGCAACAGGTCAAGATAAAATATTATTAACACAAGCAAATGCTGATATCAAAGTTGGCCATAGAGTTAAAAGTGGATCAACAACAATAGGTGAAGTTCAAGCAATTAATGGAGCTCAATTAGATTTAGTAGCTAATATTACAGGTTCAGCTGTAACAGCAAGTACAATTCTTACTCTTGATTATTTAAATGATACCAAAGCAAGTACTGCTTTATCAACTGACTTCACACAATATAAAGCACAAAAAGATTCATTAGACCTTGCAGAAGCAGGTGGTATTGAAAGAATTGAAGTTCTTACTGGTGGAGCAGGATATGATAGTACTCCAACGGTCACAATTGTTGGTGATGGAACTACAGCAGCAACTATAGCTGCAGCAGATATTACTGTTGCAGGTAATGCAATTACAGCAATTGATATTGGTACTTCAACATCAGGTTCTAATCATGGAGCTAAATTTAGAGTTGCAAAAGTAGTATTCAGTGGTGGAACACCAGAAACAGTTGCAACAGCAAGAGCAGTCATTGCGCCAAATCAAGGTCATGGTGTAGACCCTGTTACTGAACTTGGAGCTTTCTTAGTATCATTGAATACTCAATTAGAAGGTTCAGGTGGTGGTGATCTAACTGTAGGAAATGATTTCAGACAAATCAGTATTTTAAAGAATCCTAGAGTATTTAATTCAACACCTTATACTGGTGCACCAGCAACAGCATCAACATTAAACCCATTACCAGCATTAAATATAACAGGTGGTGGAGATGTTACAGACTTCTCAGTAGATGATGTTATTACATCAGCATCTGGGGCAAAAGCTTTTATAGCATATGTAGATGGTTCAGGATCAAACAATAAAATCTATTATTACCAAAATGATAAAACTGGATTTAAAAACTTTACAGCTGGAAATTCAGAAACAATCAGTGCACAAGATAGTGCAGGTGGAGCTACATTTAAAGCAACCTCAATATCAAACGAAGAAGTTGATAGAGGCTCAGGTGAATTCTTATTCTTAGAAAATAGATTACCGATTAATAGAACAACAACACAAATTGAAGATATAAAACTTATACTAGAATTTTAATCTGGTATTGATAGGAAAAAAGTATGGCAATTAAAGTATATGGACCTAACCAGAATCCACATTTTGATGACTATGTAGAGTCAAAAAACTTTCACAGAATATTATTTAAACCTGGCTTTTCAGTGCAGGCAAGAGAGCTTACTCAAATGCAAACTCTCTTACAAGCTCAGATTGACAGACATGGTCAATATAACTTTAAAAATGGTTCAAGAGTAGTAAATGGTAAACTATCTATTGACACAGAATTAGATTATGTAAAAGTAGAAGATACATGGAACGATGGTTCATCTGCATTTGATACTAGTACATATCTATCTCAATTCGTTGGAACAACTATCACTGGTGCGACCTCAGGGGTTACAGCAACAGTTGTAGATCATGTAATAAAAGGTGGAACTGCACCAAATGGTAATACAATAGAAAATACTTTATATATTCAATACACAAATACAGGTTCTAATAATACTACAAAGGTATTTGCACCAGGTGAAATTTTAAATGCTACAAATTCTAATAGTCAAGCTATTAAGGCAATGGTTGGTGGTGGTACTGATACAAATCTAAGTACAGCTGGTAATCAAGCATCTGGAATCACCAATCAAACAGGTAAAGGTTCAAGATGTAATATAGAATCAGGTGTATATTTTATATCAGGTAATTTTGTATTCGTAACAGAACAAAGTTTAATATTAGAAAATTATGCAAATACACCAACCTTTTTAATCAGTTTACAAGTCACAGAAGAAATAATAGATTCTTCAGTAGATGCAAGTTTATTAGATAATGCTACAGGAGCTCCAAACTCTACAGCACCAGGTGCTGACAGATATAAGATTGGAACTAAATTAGTTAAACATAAAATCACAGATGCTGATCCAACTGGTTATGCACAAAGAACAACAGACTTTGGTTCAACAAACTCTCTTATCACTTTATTAAAAGTAGATGGTGGTAAAATATCTTTTGATAAAACAGATAAAACAGATGATACACCACTCACAAGAAGATTAGCAAAAAGAACATTTGAAGAAAGTGGTAACTATAGTGTAGAGCCATTCCAAGTAAATGTTAAAGAATATTTAAATGATAATTCTAATAATGGTTTTAAAACTGTTGGTACAATTGAAACAGATGAAACTTTAAATACTGCAAATGCTACAACCTTTGGTAAGAATAGATTAAGTGTTTCAGTGGAACCAAATGTTGCTTATGTAAAAGGTCAAAGAATAGAAAAATTAGTAGCTGATAAAGTTATAGTAGAAAAGGCTAGAGAACATACATCAGCTACAGCAATTAAGAGAACAGCTTTAGTGGGTAATTATGCAGAAGCTGCAATTGCCAGTTTAAAAGGTGTACCAGATGTAAATGGTTTTGCAACTATTGATTTATTTGAATCAACTAATCATAGTGGTACAGCAATTGGTACAGCTAAAGTTAGAGGTATCGTAGATGACGATGAAGCAGCATATGTAAGAATATTCTTATTTGATATTAATATTACAAATGCAGCTAAATCATTCTCTGATGCAAATAGTTTCCGAGAAACAGCTTCAAGTAATACTAGATTCCAAGGTGTATTTAAACAATATAATTCTAAGGGTGCTCAGTTATTTGAAACAGAAAGAGATGGTACATTAATTAAGTTACCTCATGCTGCAACAAAAGCAATTAGTTCAGTCACATATACTACTAAGAAAAAATTTAGTTTCACAGGGTCTGCAACAGCAACTCATACATTTAATTTAGATTCAGGAGAAGATGCAGTCAATGTAGCAGCTACTGGTTATATCTTTGCAAATGTATCAGGCACACCATTTACTAAAAAGATTACTCAAGCAATTATATCTGGCGGTGGAGTTACAGTAGATAATACTGCAGAAACTGTAGCAGTTAATTTAACAAATGCAAATCTCTATGGGTCAGGTAAAACAGCAACTGATATTGTTCTTATTATAGATGTAGAAAAAACAGCAGCTCATAGACCAAAACAAAAACAAACAAACATAACAAAGACGGGTGCAGTAGGTACAGTTGATGGTGTAGCAAATGCTTTAGATTTAGGTAAAACAGATATACTCAGAATTGTATCAATTACTGAAGCAGGAAATAGTAATGATATTAAAGACCAATTTGAATTAGATAATGGTCAAAGAGATATGATGTACGAAAGAGGTAAGGTATTTTTAAAACCTGGATTCTCAGCTCCTGTAAATAATATTACAGTTACATTCGATCACTTCACACCAAATGGAGCTGGAGATTTTTATAGTGTTGATTCTTATGGATTAGCAGAATATGAAAACATACCAGCATTTAAAACACCAAGAGGTGAATTTAATTTAAGAGATGTATTAGACTTTAGACCACATAGAGCAGATACTGGTGATGGTATTAGAACTGGTAGTGGTGGCAATCCACAACCATTAGTGAATGCAAGTACTATTACATTTACTCAAGGATATTACTTACCAAGAATAGATAAGTTATTATTAAATAGAGATGGTAGTCTTAGTGTCAAAAAAGGTGTAGCAAATGAAAGACCTAAGCCACCTACAGTTGATGATGATACAATGGGATTATATGATTTCTTATTAAAGCCTTATGGTTATAAACTAGGTGATTTCAAACCAAAAATTCAAAACACTCAAAGATACACAATGAAAGATATTAATAATCTTGATAAGAGAATTAAAAATCTTGAGTACTATACATCATTATCTTTATTAGAACAATCAGCAGCTGATGCACAAATATTTGATGGCGCAAATATGAGAACTAAAAATGGATTCATTGTAGATGGATTCTTTGGTCATAATATTGGCGATCCTGCAAATCCAGATTATTCGGTAGCAATCGATAAAAAGAATGGTCACCTTAGACCTAAGTTTGATGAAAGAAATGTTAACTTAATTAGAGCAGCTTCAGATAGTGGCTCAGCAGTTAAATCAGGTTCATTAATTACTATGCCAATGGCTACTGATGTTACTTATATAGATCAACCATATTCATCTACAGTATCTAATGTTAATCCATATAATGTATTTACTTGGGGTGGTGTAATTAATTTAACACCTACAAGTGATGAATGGAAAGAAGTAGATATAAGACCAGCAGTTATTATTGATGATACAGCTCAATACGATCAATTCGTACAGATGGCTGAAGAAGAAGGTATCTTAGGAACTGTATGGAATGAATGGGAAACAAACTGGGTTGGTGAAGAAATAGAATTACAAACACAAACATTCTTTGGTGAAGATGGTTCAGGTAGAATGCAAGAAGGTGAAGCCTTTGCAGAAACTAGAACTGTTACAACATCTGAAACAAGAGAAGGAATTAGAACTGAAGTTGGATTTGACACAGTATATAGAAGTGATGGATTTAGAATTGTAGAGATTAATTTCTTACCATTTATTAGATCAAGGAAAGTATTCTTTGATGCTCAATTATTAAAACCTAGTACTAAATTCCATGCATTCTTTGATGGCGTAGAATTAACAAATACAACATTAGCTAATTCTTTTATTAAAGAAGAATCCAGTATAACATCATACGAAGATCAAACTCAGGTTGATACATTTGAAGGGCTTACAGGGCATCCTGATGGTGCAGGAACTGACCTCATATCAGATGGTACAGGTAGAATCTTAGGTTCATTTATTATACCTAGAAATGATGTATTAAAATTTGCAGCTGGTGTGAGAGAATTTAGATTATCAGACGATTCAACTAATAATAAATCATTAGAAACATCTTTTGCAGAAGCTCAATATCATGCACAAGGTATGTTAGAAGTATTAGAAGAAACAATAGTATCCACTAAGGTTCCAAAGATTGTTCACACAGAAGTTAGTGAAGATAGAACAACAGTAGAAACAGAGGTTACAGAAACCGTTGAGTGGGTTGACCCAATAGCACAAACATTCTTAGTAGATAAAGATGGTGGTCTATTTGTTAAGTCAGTACAGATATGGTTCCAAACAAAAGATACTAATATACCAGTAAGATTATCAATTAGAACAACTAAGAATGGTGTACCTACACAAAGAATAGTACCAGGAGCTGATAAGATATTATATCCTGGTTCTATCAATACGTCAACGGATGCAGCAGCAAATTCAGGTACAACTTTCTCATTCGATCACCCAGTATATTTAAACCAAGATGGTGAATATGCAATTGTATTAACATCTCAGTGTGATAACTATAATGTCTTTATTGCTGAGACCGGTGCAGAAGATTTAACTAAAGTTGGAGAAAGAATTACTAAACAACCTTATGGTGGTGTATTCTTTAGTTCAGCAAATGCTTCAACATGGACACCTGAACAATTTAGAGATATGAAGTTTAAAGTAAATAGAGCTGAATTTGATATTAGTTCTGCTTCTACTTTAACATTACACAACCAAGTAGTGAACCCAAGAAGATTAAGCGGTAATCCATTTGTAACAAATAATACTGCAGGTTCAGGTACAACATTTGGAAGTAATCCAAAAATAGTTTTAGTAAGACATCCAAATCATGGTATGTATAAAGCATCTCAACAGGTTGAAATCAGCGGTGCAGTAGATACAAACGGTATTGTTGCAGCCAGATTAAATGGAACACACGTAATTAGTAATGTTACTCATGACACATATACAATTACATGTTCAGGCTCTAGTTCAGATGCAACATCAGATGGAAGAGGTGGAGCTGCTTTAGTCAGAGCCACACAGAATCATCACATGGATTCAATGTACCCAGTAATAGCTAACATAGCTGTACCAGGTACATCAATCAGATTCTTTGCACAAACTGTTTCTAATAAAAGTATTAATGGTACAGAATCAGGTGGAGAGAAAGATGATAATAGGTTTGAAATATTACCTAATAGAACATTCACATTTGCAAAACCTAGAGCAATCTATAGTGCAGTGAATGGAGCATTATTAGCTGGTGCAGAAAGATTTGGTACAGATAAAACATTCCAAATAGAATGTGAGTTATCATCTACAAAATCACACTTAAGTCCAGTTATTGATATGGAAAGAACTTCAGTTCACACAATTCAAAATAGAATTGGTAACTCTGGTAGTGTTACAGAAACAACACCAAGAGGTGGTAGTGAACTAGCAAGATATATAACAAAGAAAATCGTTCTTCAAGAAGAAGCTGATGTAGCAAATGTTTATTTAAATACTCATAAGCCTACAGGTACAGATATAAAATTATTTTATAGATTTGTAGGAGCTAATGCTAAGGGAAGTATATTTGAAGAATCATTTGTAGAAGCTACACCAACTATTGGAACTGTACCATTTAATGATACAGGGTTTGATGAAGTAGAATATGCAATTGATCCAGGTGGAGTAAATGTAACATTTGGCGCAATTCAATTTAAGATCGTTCTATTAAGTAGCAATACTTCAATAGTTCCAAAGGTGAAAGATTTTAGAGCGATATGTTCAACATAGGATAGAAAATGGCAAAAGATAAAAAAGTACAAGAATTACCTGGTTATATTAGAGATAAAGATACTAATGCTATTATAAATACTAATAGTGGTGCTATCAAAGCAAGAAGAGCTCAAATGAATTTAGCTAAATCACAAGCTGAACAAATTATGACTATGGAAAAAGAATTAGCAGAACTAAAAAAGGCAATTAAAAAATTGAGTAAATAACATGGCAATAGATAAAGAAACTAGAATTTTAAAAAGTAATACGATAGATCAACTAAGAACTAAGACTAACGAAGTATCTTTAAATCTTGGTGATACTGATCAGCTAGATGCTTTAATTGGCGATAAAATATATGACTATGCAAATGTTGCAGTAGGTACAAACGTATTACAAGGCAGTTCAGATAGTACTGCTGTACAAAAATTCAATATTAAGCCAGATGAAACAATAGATAATACTGGTGGATATATCATTTTAACTGGTAATCCATCTATACCATCAGGCTTTACAGCTAATGCAACTGTAACTCAAAGTGGTGGATTCTCTGCTACAATCGTAGTTGCAAACTCAGAAAAGATATTAGTTAAAAATACTTCTGGTACTTTTAACGCAGCTCAAAACTTAACAGTTGGTTCTGATAATATTGCAAATAGTGCGGTATTAAGATTAATATCAGAATCATATTCAGTTGGTAATATCAGAGTATTTAAAAATGGAACCGAGTTAACTCAAGACTTAACAGCTAGTGGTTTTCATGTTCCAACTTTATCAGGTGCTATTACTTTAACAGGAAATCCAACATTAACTGGATTTGAAGAAGGACAAGCAATATCACAAACTGGTGGATTCACAGGTACAGTTTTAAAAGCATCATCAACATTATTATTATTAAAAAATCAGTCAGGGTCTTATAACGCAGGTCAGAATATTACAAATGGACTTGGTCAAACTATTGCAGCAGCAAAACATACAGGTATAGTATCAAAAGATATTGCATTCGGAAATGCCATCGAACTCAATTCTAAAACTACAGCTAATACCGATGATATAAAAATTAAAGCTACAAGTACTGTAGATGCTTTAAATGAAATACAACAAGATGTTGGTAATATTGCTTCTTTAGGTACAACCGATAAAACAGATATCGTATCTGCGATTAATGAATTAGAAACTGCAGCAAAGGGTACACAAGCTAATTATAGTGTCACTGCCGGTACTGATTTTAAATCAGCTATTAATACATTAGATGCTGAGATAGGTACAGTTGCCGATCTTAATAATGCAGATGGTTATACACAACAAGTCTTAGTACCATCAATTACTGAGATTCAAGGAAAGATTGGTGAAGTCACAGCTGCTAATATGGGTACTACTGCAAGTACAATAGTTACAGCAATTGAAGAACACGAAGATCAAATAGGTGATGTTAATATTAATAGTATTGCATCAGGTAATAATACTATTACTGGAGCCTTAACACAATTACACACAGAGGTTGGTACATTATCTCTTAATACAGCAGCCACTAATTTAACTGCAGCAATCAATGAGATTGAAGGTGTATTCGATGCATCAACAAAAGAAATTAGTGCTGGATCAAGTGCATTTAATGTAACCTCTGGAACTTTTACTATTGATTCTGCTGGAGATGTTATACTAGATTCTAATTCTGGGAATATAACATTAAAAGCTGGTGGTACTCAATTTGGAGAAATAGACAAAGTAAGTGGTACCAATAATATTCTTATAAAATCTGGTTCTACCACAATGCTTACAGGTAGTGGTGCTAATGCTACATTCGCTGGAAATATTAACTTACCCGATAATGGTAAAGCACTTTTTGGTGCAAGTTCAGATTTACAGATTTACCATGATGGTTCAGATAGTTATATTAAAGACGGTGGTACAGGTAATTTAATTATTGCTGCTGATGATTTTAGAGTAACAAATGTTGCGGTAAGTGAAGTTATGATATCAGCAGATACAGATGGTGCTGTATCTCTATATCATAATGGCAATTCAAAACTAGCCACAACAACTGGTGGTGTACTTGTAACAGGTGAATTAGAAGCTACAACATTAGATATTAATGGTGCTGGAGATATATCAGGTGCTTTAAATGTTGTTGGTAACTTAGATGTCGGTGGTATCTTAGATATCGGTCAATTAAACGATAAGTTTACAAATAGAAATAATGTTAAATCAGCTCTTAATGAATTACACGACGAAATGGGTGTTGGTGGAAATGCATTCAGTAGTTTAGCTAATCACTCGACAAATGGTTTAACAAATATTACATCCGCTTTATTAGCTGTAGTAGCTGATTTAGGTCCAGTAAATGTTTCAAATGGTATTACACATAATGGTGGTAATCATGCACATAAAGGATCAACGATTCATGGTGTATTAGAAAATATAAGTGATGCAGTAGTATCAAACGATGGAGAGATTAGTACACTTAATACTTTCAAAACAAATATAGAAGCAAGAACAATTACAGGAGGTGATGGTCTTAAAAACGGTGGTTCATTAGCCGCTAATAGAACAATAGATATTGATCTTGTTAATAATACAGCAACTGGAACATCTGGATTACAAACTGATTCGGGTAAATTAAAAGTTAATAATACAGTTGTAAGAACGTCTGGTACTCAAAGTATTACAGGTAGTGTTACATTTGATAGTAGTTCATCAGTCACAATATCAGGCACATTAACAGTTGGTAGTGCTTCAGGTATATCAACATTTGGTTCAAATTTAATATCTACTGATGGTAGTGGTGCAGAACAAGGTTTACAAGTTAAAAATAATACAGTTCATTCTGGTTATACAATCGATCCAAAAGTTATATGGAATCATGCAAAGGTTGCAGCTCAACCACAAAGAGCATGGCAATTAGTTGGACTTGCAGCAGATGGTAGTACAGCTCAAACAAGTGATATATTGACATTTAATAACTATGGTGATATATTAACAGGCTTAGTAGCAAATAATGTAGAAACTGGTATTAGTGTTACAGCTGATACAACAAATAAAAACCTAGACTTTGCAATACGAGTTGATGATAGTACAATTGAAGTTAATGGCAGTAATAATCTACAAGTAAAGAATTTAAGTATAGCCAGAGGTAAGATTGCAAACGATGCAATTGATGGAACTAAAATTGCAGATGACGCAATTAATTCAGAACACTTAGTAGATGGTTCAGTTGATAACATTCATTTAGCTGGTTCTATCACCAATGGTAAACTACAAAATAGTTCAATAACAATTGGTAATAGTGCAATTGCTTTAGGTGGTTCAGATACAACACTTACAGGTTTAACAGATATAGATTTAACATCTGGTAATAAAACAATCTTTGATGGAGTTGGTGCAAATGATCTAACAATAGGTGCATCAAATACTCATGTTAAGATTGCTGGTAACTTTACAGTTGAAGGTACAACCACAACATTAAATACAGCTAATCTTGATGTAGCAGATTTAAATATTAAAGTTGCTAAGAACGCAACAACAAGTGCAAATGCAAATACATCTGGATTAACCTTTGGTAA
>CESF01017618.1_pt1 | contig 14087 bp, 9 predicted proteins | sample 356331 | NCBI WGS metagenome assembly CESF01 (sample SAMEA2621779, study PRJEB7988) | marine metagenome | biome: marine biome (ENVO:00000447); feature: surface water layer (ENVO:00002042); material: "saline water (ENVO:00002010), including plankton (ENVO:xxxxxxxx)" | depth 5 m
GGTTTTAGGTACCAGTGGGGCAACCCGTGAGAGTTCGAGTCTCTCCTGGCCCACCATATTAATAGCAGGAGATTTAATGGTTTCAAAATTAAAAGATTTAAAAGGTTTAGAAAAAGAACTTACAATAAGTTTTGAATCAAAAGAAGTTAATCCTACAGTCGATTCTAAACTAAAAGAATTGAGTAAAAGCCTTGATCTCAAAGGTTTTCGTAAGGGCAAAGTTCCTATGAATGTTGTAAAAAGTAAATATTATAATCAATGCTTTAATGAGGCATTGAGCGAACACATAGAGCAAAATTATATTAAGGTTGTTTTAGATGAAAAGTTAAACCCTGTTGCTGCGCCAAAAATCTCAATGGAAGATTCTAGTAACAAAGATATCTATACTTTTAAGGCATTAATAGAAGTTATGCCAGATATAGAATTAAAAAACATAGATAAAATAAAACTTGAAAAACCAATTTTAAAAGTTAAAAAGGAAGATTTGAATAAAGCGGTTAAAAGAATAGCCGAACAATATAAAGAGTGGACCCCTGTTGACAGAAAATCAAAAGAAGGTGATAGGGTAAAAGCAGATTTTAAAGGAACAATTAACGGGGAAGAATTTGAGAACAATAAAGCAGAAGACTTCCTAATAGAGATTGGCAGCAAACAACTTATACCAGGATTTGAAGAAGGACTAAAAGATTTAAAATCTGGCGATGAAAAAACTCTTGATATAACTTTTCCTAAAGATTATCAAGATGAAAAATTAGCTTCAAAACCAGTAAATTTTGAGATAACTATCAAAGAGGTATCTGAACCAAAAATATCTGATATTGATGAGGAATTTATTAAAAAAATTGGTATTGAAGATGGAAAATTAGAGACGTTGCACTCAAAAATTAAAGATGGAATGAAAAAGGATGCCGAAACACTAGTTGAATCATATCTCAAAAAAAATGTAATTTTAGGATTAAGCAAATCGCAAAAATTTGATGTTCCAAAAAGTCTAGTTCAAGAAGAAGTGCAGCGAATGGATAAAGAAAATAATCCAAACGGCGATGTAAAAATTAGTTATGAAGATATGGAAAAACTATACTCAAAAGAGGCCACAGAAAGAGTTAAGGCGGGTTTACTTTTGAGGGAAATTATTAATAAAGAAAAATTTACTGTATCAAAAAAGGAAATTGATAATTGGTTAGATACAGTATCACGCGGACAGGGAAATAGAGCTGAAATTGAAAATTATTATTTGAACAATGAAGAAGCAAAAAGAAACATGGAATCTGTAATTTTAGAAAATTCCGCTATAAAATGGGTTGTTAATGAAGCTGCTGTGACAGAAAAAAGTTACTCATTTGATGAGTTAGTAGAACTACGATAGACTAAAAATATATTTTTGTTAGTATATGATCTTATGAATAATGAAATAGAAAATTTAAATCTTGTCCCGATGGTTGTTGAACAATCATCAAGAGGAGAGAGAGCTTACGACATTTATTCTCGACTTTTAAAAGAGAGAATAATATTTGTTGTAGGACCTATTGAAGATTACATGGCAAATGTGATAATTGCGCAAATATTATTTTTGGAATCAGAGGATCCAAAAAAAGATATATCATTGTATATTAATTCACCTGGTGGCTCTGTAACTTCTGGAATGGCTATTTACGATACTATGCAATTCTGTAAATCTGATATTAGCACATTATGCATAGGCCAAGCTGCTAGTATGGGAGCAGTACTTCTTGCTGGCGGGTCAAACAAAAAAAGATTTGCTTTGCCAAACTCTAGAATAATGATACATCAGCCTTTAGGCGGATTTCAGGGGCAATCTACTGATATACAGATACATGCTCAGGAGATTCAAAAAGTTAGAGATAATTTAAATTCTATCTTGTCTAAACATACAGGAAATGATATTAATAAAATATCAGAAGATACTGATAGAGATAATTTTATGAATGCTGCAGAGGCAAAAGATTATGGAATCATTGATAAAGTCCTTGATTCAAGAAAAGATTCAAATAGATAAATTTTTAAAAACTTATTTTAGGAAGGATATTCATGAGTGATGATGACAAAAATGTAGACAATAAACTATTATATTGTTCGTTTTGTGGAAAAAGTCAGCAAGATGTAAAAAAATTAATAGCAGGCCCATCAGTTTTTGTTTGCGATGAATGTGTTGAATTATGTAATGACATCATTAGAGAAGAATTACTTGATCAAGAACCAAGCGAAAATAAAAAACTACCAAAACCAAACGAAATAAATGCTTCTCTAGACGAATATGTTATAGATCAAGCAAGGGCAAAAAAGGTTCTATCTGTAGCAGTGTACAATCATTACAAAAGATTAGAGTCCCAGTTCTCGAAAGACGATGGAGTTGAGTTATCAAAAAGTAATATTTTATTAATTGGCCCGACTGGATGTGGCAAAACACTCCTAGCTGAAACATTAGCAAAATTATTAAACGTTCCTTTTACTATTGCTGATGCAACTACACTAACAGAGGCTGGTTATGTTGGCGAGGATGTCGAAAATATTATTCAGAAATTACTACAAAAATGTGATTATGATGTAGATAAAGCACAAAATGGAATAGTATATATTGATGAAATAGATAAAATTTCTAGAAAGGCTGATAATCCATCGATAACTAGAGATGTTTCGGGAGAAGGTGTTCAACAAGCGCTTTTGAAACTTATTGAGGGAACCACTGCTTCAGTTCCTCCGCAAGGAGGAAGAAAGCATCCTCAGCAAGAATTTGTCCAAGTTGATACAAAAAATATTTTATTTATAGTTGGCGGAGCTTTTGCAGGCCTCGATAAAGTTATTAAAGATAGGACAGAAAAAAGCGGTATTGGTTTTGCAGCTGAAGTTCATGCCAAAGATGACAATGATTCGTTAAAAGTTTTACATCAAGTTGAACCAGAAGATTTAATTTCATATGGCTTAATACCTGAATTTGTTGGAAGGTTACCAATGATCGCAACACTTGATGAGTTAGATGAAAATGCTTTAATAAAAATTCTTCTTGAGCCAAAAAATGCAATAACAAAGCAGTACACTAAACTTTTTAAGATGGAAAACACTGATATAGAGTTTAGAGAAAATGCTTTAATGGCTATAGCAAAAAAAGCAAAAGAAAGAAAAACTGGGGCTAGAGGTTTAAGAACTATACTTGAAAATGTATTATTAGACACAATGTATGAGTTACCTTCAAACCCTGATGTTTCAAAAATTGTAGTTGATGAAGCAGTTATTGAGGGAGAATCACAACCATATTTAATATATGACCAAAATTCCTCAGAAAAGAAAGCAGCTAAAGATTAAATTTTCAAAAATAAAGGTAAAAAGTACCTTGAAATCTAGAAATATAGCCACATAATATATTTATGAGCCACATATTTAAGGATTTTTCATGAAAAAAAGTAATTCTGACAACCTTGTATTTCCAGTTGTACCCCTCAGAGACGTTATTGTATTCCCAAATATGGTTATTCCTCTCTTTGTTGGTAGAGAAAAGTCAATTAGATCCCTAGAAGTTGCCATGGATTCTAATAAGAAGATAATGTTAGCTGCTCAAAAAAATGCTGATCTCGATGATCCTAAAGATGAGGATATTTATAGATTTGGAACATTAGCAACGGTTTTACAATTACTAAAACTTCCAGATGGAACAATAAAAGTTCTTGTCGAAGGTGCAGGCAGAGCTGAGATTCAAGGTAAAATTTATGGCGAGGAATTCTTTGAAGCCAAGGTAAATCCTGTAGAAGAAATTGTTGTAGATGATAGAGAAATAGAAATATTATCAAGATCTGTTATAGATTCGTTTGATCAATATGTAAAATTAAATAAAAAAATTGCACCTGAGGTAATGACTTCGCTTTCTGGCATAGATGATCCTTCAAGACTTGCTGATACTATTGCTGCACATATGGTATTAAAGATGGAGGAAAAGCAAACTATTTTAGAAACAAACAATGTAAAAGATCGTATTGAAAATATAATTAATATGATTGAAAGCGAACTGGATATTCTTCACGTTGAAAAGAAAATCAGAGGAAGAGTCAAGAACCAGATGGAAAAAAGTCAAAGAGAATATTATCTAAACGAGCAAATGAAAGCAATTCAAAAAGAATTGGGCGATATGGATGATGTGCCAAATGAAATTGAAGATATCGAAAAAAAGATAGAAAAGTCTGGAATGCCAAAAGACGTTATGAAAAAAATAAAAGGTGATGTTACAAAGCTAAAAATGATGTCACCAATGTCAGCTGAAGCTTCTGTATTGAGAAACTATATTGATGTTTTAGTAAATGTGCCATGGAAAAAAAGAACTAAAGCAACAAAAGATTTAGTTATTGCTGAAAAAATTCTTGAAGATGATCATCATGGATTAGAAAAAGTTAAAGAAAGAATATTAGAATATTTGGCTGTGCAACAAAGAGTTAGAAAACTTAAAGGTCCTATACTTTGCCTAGTTGGCCCTCCTGGCGTTGGTAAAACAAGTTTAGGAAAATCAATTGCTAAGGCTACTGGTAGAAAATTCACCAGAATGTCCCTAGGCGGGGTGAGAGATGAAGCAGAAATAAGAGGACATAGAAGAACTTATATCGGTTCTTTGCCTGGAAAAATAATGCAAAATATTTCTAAAGTTGGAGTTAAAAACCCTTTATTTCTTTTAGATGAAATCGATAAGATGGCAATGGATTTTAGAGGGGATCCGTCTTCTGCGCTATTAGAAGTTCTTGATTCAGAACAGAATGATACTTTTTCAGATCACTATTTAGAGGTTGATTTTGATTTGTCAGACGTAATGTTTGTAGCTACATCAAATTCAATGAATATACCTGGACCACTCTTAGATAGAATGGAGGTAATAAGAATACCAGGCTATACTGAAAATGAAAAAGAAAGTATTGCAAATAAGTATTTAATGCCTAAACAGTTAGAAAATAATGGGCTTACTGATAAAGACATTAAATATAATAAAAATATATTTCTCGAAATTATAAGGTCTTACACAAGAGAAGCAGGAGTAAGAAACCTAGAAAGAGAAATTTCAAAAATATGTAGAAAAGTTGTTAAAAAACTTCTTTTAAATAAAAGATTGAAGAGCATTAAAATTGATAAAAATAATGTTAAAGATCTATTAGGTGTTAAGCGATTTAAATATGGAGAAGCCGAGAAAGAAAATGTAATCGGTCTTGTTAATGGATTAGCCTGGACGGAAGTTGGGGGCGAATTGTTAAGTGTTGAGACTGCAGTTATTCCAGGTAAAGGAAAATATATTTTAACAGGCTCTTTAGGTGATGTTATGCAGGAGTCTATAAGAGCTGCAATGACAATTGTTAGAAAAAGATCTTTGAGTTTGGGTATCGAGAAAGATTTTTATGAAAACAAGGATATTCATGTGCATTTTCCAGAAGGGGCTACACCAAAAGATGGTCCAAGTGCAGGAGTTGGTATAACAACCTCTCTGGTTTCAGCATTAACTGAAAATCCTGTTAAATCATCAGTTGCAATGACTGGAGAAGTAAATCTTCATGGTCAAGTTCTTCCGATTGGTGGGTTGAAGGAGAAAATGCTTGCGGCACTTAGAGGTGGTATTAAAACAGTTATAATACCATTAGAAAATGAAAAAGACCTTGCTGAAATTCCAGATAATATAAAAAATAATCTTGAAATTAAAACTGTTGAATGGGTAGAAGAAGTTTTAAAACTTGCCTTAGAAAAACCTATTGCAGGATTAGAGCTTCCTCAGACAAAGATTACAAGAAAATCTGAAAATAAAGATGTTTTGACGCATTAATGCATAAAGTTAATAATTTCATATATTTACACTGCTTAATAAGCTTAACATAATATTATTATTAGGAATTAATTTTATTTATTATGTTTCTTTTGTTGACATAGAAATTCTCCTTATTGTATAAATAACAAGGAAACTATAAAGTTTTAATACAAATTTGGGAATACCACATATATACACAATAAAATTAGAGGATAATAATAATGAATAAATCAGACTTAATAGATGCTATAGCAAATTCTACAGGCTCAAATAAAGCAGAGGCTGGAAGAGCACTTGAAGCAGTTCTAGGGGCAATTACATCTACACTTCAAGCAGGCGAAAAAGTTACAATTCCAGGATTTGGAACATTTGAAGTAAGACATAGAAACGCAAGAATGGGAAGAAATCCTCAAACTGGTGAATCAATTCAAATTAAAGCTTCTAATACACCTGGATTCAAAGCTGGTAAAGCTCTAAAGGATGCACTAAACTAAGCCCGCCCTTAATCTTTCAAAGGGTGCTTAGCTCAGTTGGTAGAGCGTCGCCCTTACAAGGCGGATGTCGGGGGTTCGAATCCCTCAGCACCCACCATTTAAGATAAAGTAGGAGTGGTAGTTCAGTTTGGTTAGAATACCTGCCTGTCACGCAGGGGGTCGCGGGTTCGAGTCCCGTCCACTCCGCCATGTAAATTATTAAATAAGGAAATACAGTTGTTACAAAATATTAGAGATCGATCAACAGGATGGCTTGCATATGTAATAGTTATAGGCATAAGCATACCGTTCGCACTTTGGGGTATTGATCAGTATTTTACAAATAACCAAATAATAGCTGCCGAAATTAATGATACAAAAATCTCCCTTGAAAGATTAAATAATGAGTATCAGGATAGACTAAAAGAAATGAGTGAGCTTATTTCAAAAGAACAGAGTGAAGCAGAATTACAAAAAAAAATAATTAAAAGAACAGTCTTGGATGAGTTGATAGATAGTGTTCTAGTGAGAGAGTTTGTTGCTAATAATAAATTTCAGATATCAGAAAATTCATTAATAAGCGATATAAAAAATAATAAAATATTTCATACAGAAAATAAATTTAATCCTAAAAGATACCAAAGGCTTCTGGAAAGCCAAGGAATTAAAATACCCGAGTATGAGATGATTAGGCGTACGGAGCTTAAAACATTACAATTTTATAACAATATTGTTGAGTCAACATTTCTAACAGATCAACAATTAGAAGATTTAGAAAAACTTAAATACCAAACAAGAAATTTTAAATTATTATCTTTGAGTTATAACGATTTTATAGATACAAAAAATAAATCAACAGAAAAAGAAAAAAAAGACTTTTATGTGAAGTATAAAAATATTTTTTCAAAGCCTGAAAAAATAGATATTGAATATATAGTTTTTAATCAAGATATGCTAAAGAAAAAAGTTAATATAAGTATTGATGATGTTAAAAATTATTATAATGAAAATAAATTCAAATATATAAAACAAGAAAAAAGAAAAGTTAGTCAAATTTTTTTATCCAACACTAAAAAAAGTAAAAAAGAAAACCTAGATCTTATAAAAAACATAAGCCAAAAAATTAGTAATAATGAAAATTTTGAAAAACTAGCGAATAAATTTTCAAACGATAAGCTATCAAATAACAAAGGTGGTGATATTGGCTGGATTTCAAGAAATGATTTAAAAAATAATATTAGCGAAAAAATATTCAACTTAAAAAAAATAAATGATAATACTGGTATAATCGAGGAAGAACTTGGTTTTTATATATTTAAATTAATTGATATTGAAGAAGCAAAAATTAAGGATTTTTCTATTATTAAGGATGTTGTTAAAAAAGACTTAGAAAATATAAAGCACACTAGTATGTACGATATTATATTTGAAGATTTATCTAACATGCTTTTTGAAAACCCAGAATCTTTAGAAATTGTAGAAGATTACTTGTCAATAAAAAAAGTTTCCACAGGACTTATGGAGCTATCAAAAATTAAGAAAAAACATAAAATTTTAGCTAATGAAAAAGTTTTACAAGTTTTAAGCACTGAAAGCCTCAGAAATGAATTAAGAAATAGCGAACCAATTGAAATTAAAGATAGCATAGTTATGTTGCGTATAAATAAAAAGTCACCTATAGAATACCAAAATTTTGAAAATGTGGAAAAAGAAATTGAATCTTTAATTAATACAGAAAATGCAATTGAGGCAATGAAAGATTCTATTAAAGATATTGAGAATAAAATAAAGTCTGGCGTCAATATAAAAGAAATAGAAAAAATAGTTAATAAAAAATCAACTTTATATTCAAATATTGAACGTCAAGATAGTAAAATTCCGCCATCAATTCTAAATAAAGTTTTCTTATTAAGTAAAGATAACTCTGTTACAAGTTTAGAATCTGGAACTGGCAACTATGAATTAATATTATTGGATAAAATTAATGAGGGTTCCTCAGACTTAAGTGAAAAGTCATTGAAGACAATGTTTTATAATGAGCAAGTTAATGCAGTTTTATATTCAGTAATTCAGAGCTTGAGAGAAAGGGCAGATATTAAAATCTATCCCGAAAATCTATAAAAAATGGAAAGATTACCATCTTCAAAAAGTATATTTACATTTTTATTTCTAGGTCTTTGCATTGGATTAATTTTAGACAAGACAGATAGCCTTCTAGGAATAAATTTTTATAACTTTTTTAGTTTTATAGGTTTATTATTTATAAATTCTTTAAAGATGATTGTAATTCCATTAATTATGTCTTCTCTAATATACAATATATCTTCTTTCAGCAGCGCAAATGAAATATCGAATATTGGCGCCAAGGCTGTTATTTTTTATTTAATTACAAGTTTTTTTGCAATTATCATTGGTATTACAGTTGTTAATATAATACAGCCAGGAATATTAAATGGAGAAGGCGCAGCAAAATTATTAGGATTAGGCTTAAATAATAATATTGATAACATTATAACTAACAAAGAAAACTATAGTTTTGAAGGTTTCTTACTGACTATTTTTTCTGGAAATATATTCACTTCAATTGCTAATGGAAACATGTTGTTCATAATTTTATTTAGTTTAATTTTTGGTTTATCAATTAGATATTCATCTTCTAAAAGCGTTGACACAATTAAAAATTTTTGGGAAGGATTGTATCTAATTTTTTTAAAAATTATGAATTATATTTTAGTATTTACTCCATATGCTGTTTTTTGTCTTGTTGCTAAATCTGCAATTGATTTTGATTCTCAAAGCTATGTAATTTTAATGAATTTCTTTATAACTGTTATTGTTGGTCTTTTAATTCACATGTTAATTTTTTACCCTCTTGTTTTGTATTTTTTTAAAAGAAATATAATTTCCCATTTTAAAGGTATGAGTTCTGCAATTTTATTTGCTTTTTCATCAAGCTCGTCTGTAGCTACAATTCCAGTAACTACAAAATGTTTAATTGATAAACTTAAATTTAAACAAGAAAAAGTTAATTTTATTATACCTATAGGTGCAACTATAAATATGGATGGTACAGCTCTGTTTGAATGTGTAGCTGTAATTTTTATTGCTCAGTTATATGGCGTAGATTTATCGTATATTGATCAATTCCTAGTATTATCTTTAGCCCTTATAACGTCTGTTGGTGTTGCTGGAATACCATCTGCAAGTTTTGTTGCAATTGTAGTTATACTAAGTACGGTTGGTTTGCCTCTAGAGGCTGTTGGTATTATTTTAGGTATTGATAGAGTTTTAGATATGCTTAGAACTAGTGTTAATGTTTTTGGAGATTCCTGCTGTGTTAGCGTTGTTGCTAAGTAGCGAATTATTTGAGTGCAGGCATACCAATGATGTTATACCCAGAATCTACATAGAGAACCTGGCCTGTAATTCCGCTAGCACCATCAGATGCTAAAAATGATGCTGTATCACCAACTTCTTGTATTGTAACATTTCTTCTAAGGGGGGAATTCTCTTCTACGTGTTCTAGCATTTTTCTAAAATCTGATATACCAGCCGCAGCTAATGTTTTAATTGGGCCTGCTGATATGCAGTTTACTCTTATATTATTTTCACCCATAGCATAAGCAAGATACCTTACATTAGCTTCAAGACTAGCTTTTGCAACACCCATAACATTATAATTTGGCATTCCGCGAACAGCACCTAAATATGACAGTGAAATAACTGAGGGATTAGTGCCTTTTAGCATCTCTTTTGATTCTTTGCACAACTCTAAAAGGCTGTAACTACTAATACTATGAGCAGAAATAAAACCTTCTTTTGTCGTTTTATCAACATAATTACCCTCTAGTTCATCTCTGGGTGCAAATGCTAAAGAATGAACAATAATATCGAATTCAGACCATTTTGCCGATAGCATATCGAGCATTTTTCTAATTCCATTATTTTCAGATACATCACAGGGCATTATTATGTCTGATTCACAATCATTTGCTAATTTTTGCACCCTATCTTTTAGCTTATCGTTTTGATAAGTAAAGGCTAGCTCGGCCCCATTTCTTTTAAGAGAATCTGAAATTCCCCATGCAATGGAACGGTTACTCGCAACACCTAATATTAATGCTTTTTTTCCTTCTAGTGATTTCATGGATGTATTGTATATCAAATTTTATTTATAATGGAGTAAAATATATAATATTTATATAAATAAATGAGTTGACTTTAAATGAAAAAAATTTTTAAAAACATAATTATAATAATTTTTATTGTAATTAATGGCTGCTCAGATAAGCCGCTAAACAATCCTTATTCAGATAGCAATATAAGTAATCAAAATATATTTTATTCATCTTTTCAAGAAAGGCCAAAGCATTTAGATCCAGTAAGATCCTATAGTTCAAATGAATACGCTTTTATTGCTCAAATATACGAACCGTTATTTCAATATCACTACCTAAAAAAACCATACGAGTTAATTCCTTTAACGGCCAGCGAAATGCCAGAAGTTTTATATTTAGATAAAAATTTTAAAATTGCAAAAGCCAATAAGAATATTGACTATACAAAATATATAATAAAAATAAAAAAAGATATTATTTATCAGAATCACCCAGCATTTTACAAAGAAAATAATATTTATGCGTATCATGATTTATCATCTAAAGATTTAGAAAACATATATACAATAAAAGATTTTAAATTAAACTCAACACGCGAACTTACAGTCGACGATTATATTTATCAAATAAAAAGACTAGCGGATAGTAAAAACCACTCGCCAATAGCAGGTGTTATGCAAGAATATATTCTTGGTTTTAAAGAATTTAAAGATAAATTAAATAAAAAAAAATTTAGTAATACTAAGAGCAGAATAAGTTTTGTAAAATCAAATGATATTTATGGTATTAAAAAAATAGATAACTATACCTTTTCAATAATTTTAAAGAGAAAATATCCGCAATTTCTATATTGGCTTGCAATGCCTTTTTTTTCCCCAATGCCGTGGGAGGCTGATTTATTTTACAGCCAAAATAAACTTAAGAAAAAAAATATAACACTCAATTGGTTTCCTGTCGGAACTGGCCCATTTAAGCTTACTGAAAATAATCCAAACCTAAAAATGGTCCTTGAAAAAAACGAAAATTTTAGAGGTGAAGTATATCCATCTGTTTTAGATAAATTTAAAAATAGGAAGTATTTTCATCATAACTCAGAAAGAATTTTACCTTTTATTGATAAAGCTATTTATTCATTAGAAAAAGAGCAAATTCCTAGATGGAATAAATTTTTACAGGGTTATTATGATAATTCTGGAATTGCCTCTGATAATTACGATCAAGCTGTATCATTAAATAATAGTGGCGATATTACGCTTACAGATGAATTAATGACAAAAGGTATTAACCTTAAAACCTCAATAGCAGCATCTACATACTATATTGGTTTTAATATGCTCGATCCTGTAATCGGAGGAAAATCAGATAAATCAAGGTTATTAAGGCAGGCAATATCAATTGCTATAGACTACGATGAATATATATCTATTTTTACTAACGGAAGAGGAATAATTGCACAGAGCCCTATTCCTCCAGGTATAGCAGGATACCAGGATGGTAAAACTGAATTTAATAAGACATTATTTAATACTGCGGAAAATAATACGATATCAAAAAAAAGTATTAGCGAAGCAAAATCTTTACTTGCCAAAGCAGGGTACAAAAATGGTATAGATCAAAAAACAGGAAAGCCATTAATTTTATATTTTGAGGCAACTGGGGCAGGAGCTGACACATATGCATTTTTAAATTGGCTAAGAAAACAGTTTAAAAAAATTGATTTACAACTAGTTACAAGAGTTACAGATTATAATAGGTTCCAAGAAAAAATGATTAATGGCACAGGGCAAATTTTCCAATGGGGTTGGAATGCAGACTATCCAGATCCAGAAAATTTTTTATTTCTCTTATATGGAAAAAACGGAAAAGTAAAATTTGGCGGTGAAAATGCATCCAACTATGAAAGTAAAAAATTTGATTCTTTATTTATAAAAATGAAAAATATGAAAAACTCTTCTGAAAGAAATTTTATAATAAAAAAAATGTTAAGAATTATACAGGAAGACTGCCCTTGGATTTGGGGATTTCATCCAAAATCATTTTCATTATCTCATAAGTGGCTTGAAAATATTGAAAACAATTTAATGGCAAACAATACATTAAAGTATAAAAATATAAATAATGATATTAGAATTGAAAAAATTAATAAATGGAATAAGCCTAACTATTTATTAATATATTTTTTTATAATCATCATCATCATTTTTATACTATCAACTTTTATTATGGTAAGAAAGAAAGACATGGAAAACGCTTATGATTAACTATATAGTTAAAAGAATTTTATACGCAATTCCAATATTGATCGGTGTTAATTTATTAACTTTTACACTTTTTTTTGTAGTAAATTCTCCTGATGAAGTAGCAAGATTGCATTTAGGAAATAAACGTGTAACGCAGGAGCAAATAATTACTTGGAATCAAGAAAGAGGCTATGATAAACCGCTATTTTATAATAAATCTGAGAAAGGTCTAGAGTCTTTTAGAAAAACTATATTTTATGAAAAATCTTTAAAGTTATTTTTATTTGACTTTGGTGTATCTGATAGTGGCAGAGATATTAAATATGATATTAAGCAACGCATGTGGCCTAGCCTTGCAATAGCTTTACCATCTTTATTCGTTGGATTATTAATTAACATAACGATCGCTTTATTTTTTGTTTTTTTTAGAACTACAAAAGTTGATTATTATGGTGTTATTTTATGTGTTGCGTTAATGTCTATTTCAAGTCTTTTTTATATTATAGGCGGTCAATATCTTATAAGTAAATTAATGCATTTAACTCCTATCTCTGGATATGAGCATGGATATGAAGCTATTAAATTTTTAATTTTACCTGTGATCATAAGTGTTATATATGGAATTGGTTCGGGCTCACGATGGTATAGATCGCTATTTCTTGAGGAAATTGAAAAAGACTATGTTAAAACTGCAAGATCCAAAGGCTTGTCAGAAAGTGCAGTACTTTTTAACCATGTTTTTAAAAATGCGTTGATACCTATATTGACAGGAGTAGTTGTCATACTTCCATTACTATTTATGGGAAGTCTTATTGTGGAGTCTTTCTTTGGGATACCTGGGCTTGGAAGTTACACTATAGATGCTATACAAAGTCAGGATTTTGCAATTGTAAGATCAATGGTATTTCTTGGTACAGTTTTATACATAATCGGTTTAATACTAACTGATATATCATATACTTTGGTTGACCCAAGAGTGAGATTAAAATAATGGTTACATTTCTTTTAACAGATATTTTTTTCTATATTATAATTTTATCATTATTCTTATATATAAGGTATGTGATAAATACGCCAGATATACTTGAAACATGGTCATATGTTTTTAAAAACAAGACAGGAATATTATCAGCTATAGTTTTATCTTTTTTTATGATGATTGCTTTTTTAGATTCAATTCATTTTAAAGAAAAAATATATAATAACGATAAAAAATCGTATGTGTATTCTTCAGAGATAAAAAGCTTATTAGATACAATACTTATACCGATGTATGAAAATACTGAAAAGAGTTATTCGTCACCATTTTCAGGTCATTTGTATACAAAAGAAACAATAAAAGTAAGTGATAAAATTGAAGAAAGAGATTACCCAAAATTATTACACAAAGGTAATCATAATAAATATTTTGAAAATAACTTATATAATATTTTTTTAACTTTGATAATTGCATTAGCGAAATCTTTTTTAA
>CESF01131595.1_pt1 | contig 14055 bp, 6 predicted proteins | sample 356331 | NCBI WGS metagenome assembly CESF01 (sample SAMEA2621779, study PRJEB7988) | marine metagenome | biome: marine biome (ENVO:00000447); feature: surface water layer (ENVO:00002042); material: "saline water (ENVO:00002010), including plankton (ENVO:xxxxxxxx)" | depth 5 m
CCTGGATTTTCTACCAGATTTGGATTTTGCGCTATCCTACCAGTTCCAAATGGAAGCCAGTACATTTTAGGCAAGAATGGAGTATTTTGAGAAAAATTCCATCTCCATTTATTTGCTTTATATTTACCGTCAGATGCTCTTCTTGTCCACTTACTTCCTTGCTTAAGTTTAAAGTGAAGTTCTGCCTCTGCATCTCCCCAAGCTCTTAAATCCCAGTATCTGTGATTTTCACCGAACAATTCTACAAATCTTTCATTCTTAATTAAATCAAGAGTTATTTGAGTCTTTGCTGGCATTCCTGATCGAGATCTTAAAGTATTAATAAGTTGTTTTGCTCTGACTGGCTTGTTGATTTCAAAAGCAGCTTCAGCAGCATTTAAATACATTTCACCAGTTCTTAAAACAACATATGGTGTCTCGTCAGTTCCAAATGGTGGAAATTCGACTGCAGGATCAATTCTTTTTTGAATAAGTCTTCCCCCTCTATTCCTGTTTCTTACGGGTGCTCTAGCTGGAGCAACATTACCTGCTCTACCTTTTACGCCAGTAGCTGCATTACCAACTGATGTATTGTGGAACCAAACTTCTCTACCTTGAAAAATTTCTTCAGGTGTGAAAAGTGTTGCTAAATATCTTGGATCCTTTGTGTAAATAACTTGTTCAATATCGAACCATACACTATTGTTAAACTTACCGTGATGTTTATTTCCTGGGCTTCCGTCAGTATGCTCAAAACGAGCATCAGATGAAAGATACATGTGCATATTAGAACCCCATCCGGCTTTAAATCCATCTGGCATAGCATAACCACTGTATGTGTGTGTTTTACCTAATGACAGGTTATATTGTTCTACAAAAATGTGTTCTGCTACGTCTTTATAGAATAACTCTGAGAAGTTGTCTACTAAGTTTGCACCGCCTTGGTAAAGAGGATGTCTTCCACTTTCAATAACTGCACTTGCAGCACCATGAGCCATTTGATAATATGCCTGAGCACTACTAGCAGGAATTGAAGTTAAACCATTAGCAGATTGCGGGTGATATTTTGCAATTCTTGCTGCAAACAACGCTGCTCTACTTTTTAAAGCTCTAGCCGCCATACTTGTAGCCTTACCGATCATTGCAGTAGGTGGTAAATCAGCAATTCCAGCATCTAAATCAGATATAATTTGATCATAAGTATCCTTCAATGTAGATCTAGGGATCATTAATTCATCAATACCAGCATCAACAGATTTAGGTGTCAATTCAAGTGGCATTCCACCATATCTTTTCGTCATTTCAAAATACATCCATGCTCTTAGAAATTTAGCCTCAGCTATTTGCTGTTTAACAGTTGCAGCATCAAATGAAGCTTCATTTAAGATTTCAATAATTTCATTACAGGATCTAATATTTCCGTAATGCCATTTTGCTATCCTTGAATGTGCACCGGAAGCTGTAGGAACATTAGTGGATGCTTTAACACCATTTTGCCATGGAGCCATTAAAGTATATTCACCTCCAAGAACAGCGTCAGTAAGTCTGTCCTGATTAGGATAACCAACACCTTCGTTAGGTTCAAAATTTGCGTTTGCATATATTTTAGTTAAAAAAGCTTCAACCAATTTTGGATCTTTTTTAACAGCATCTTCCGATATCATATCAGTTGGCTGTAGATCTAAATCTGCACATCCAATTAGGATAAATAATGGAAGAATAAAAATTAAAATTTTATCAATGTTTTTCATATTTATAAATTTATTTATTTTTTAATTAAAATCCAATTCTTAACCCTGTTGTCACAGTTTTAACATTTGGATAATCTCTATCGTTTGCTCCAGTAATTTCTGGATCATGTTCTCCTGAGAATAATCCAAGATTATCAAATGTGATAAGGTTAGATCCTCCTACGTAAATTTGAGCATTATCAATACCTAATCTGTTCGTAAGACTTTTAGGTACATTGAAGCTAACATTTAAAGTTTTTAACCTTAAGTATGTTGCAGGATACCTTGAAAAGTCATTACCAAAGTTGTTATTTGTAGTTGCACCACCAGTATTGTTTGTTGGTGGGAATGCTCTAAGAACTGAAATATCTCCATTAGCATCTACTAATGATCTGTTATCAAAAACAAATTGTTTAGGAATTGCTTGATGACTGTTAAGTCCTTGCCAACTACCACTACCACCGAATACGATAGAATATCCTGAAGCACCTTGCCATAAAGCATCAATACTCCAATTACCCCATTTTGCACTTGTCCAAGCACTAAAATTCCACTTAGGCATACCTCCTTTTCCAATTGGAGTTTGGTCTCTCCAGTCTATTATGCCATCTCCATTTTGATCAGTATAAATTAAATCACCAACCATAAGAGTTGAATTTCCTGCAGTATCTTGATCAACAGGGTGAGCATCTATTTGTGCTTGAGTTGTAAAAAATCCGTTGGTTGTATATCCCCATTGTCTATCATCCCATTGACCTGTATTGGTATATCTGTAATTATAGTCCCTGTTAGCTTGTAAAGTAGCTTCATCAACACCAGTTGTAGGTAGAATATTCTCTTCCCACTTAACAAATTTACCTCTAGAGTATGAAATCATTGGATTAAACTCATAAGTAATTTTACTTCCAATTCTGCCTTTATGTTTCAACATTAAGTCGAATCCTCTATTATCTTTAGAGTTCAAGTTAGTTTGTGGAAGAGATGCTCCAAAGTGAAAAGGAATATCAGAATCTGGTAATGCCAACATATCTTCTCTTAGTCTGTAGAAAATATCTAGTTCAAAACCTAATGCTCCATCCCATAATGTTCCATCAAGACCAATATTTGATATTGCCATAGTCTCCCATGTAACCAGTGCATTAGCAAGACCTGCAGATGAAATAATTGGATATGGATTTCCACCAAATAAGTAGAATCCATTAGCAATATTATAGCCTGTTAGAAAATCAAAGTTTGAAACAGCGTCATTACCCATAATACCATGAGAAAGTCTTAATTTTAAATTATTCCAAGATGTATTATCTTTCATAAAATCCTCTTCAGAAATTCTCCATCCGAAACTAAGGGCAGGAAAAACACCCCATCTTCCGTCAACAGAATATCTTGCAGTCGCATCAGCTCTAACAATAGCTTCAAACAAATATTTGTCTTTCAAACTATAGTTTACCCTTGTAACATAACTAGATCTGGCACTCTCTGAAAAAATTTCAGCATTGTCTTTTTCAGCTTCGGATGAATAATTCAAATAAGGAGCTTCAAAGGATAATGGGTCAGTTCTAGAAGCCATCATATAGTCTCTTTTAAATGATGTTGACTCAGCAACAAATAGTGCTTTTAGTTCACTATTTTCAAATTCTTTTTCATAAGTCAAAGTTAGTTTTGGAAGTAACTCCATATCTCTGTCAGAATTAACACTGATGTTATCTCTTCTATATGTTCCAAATGGAATATATGCAGCATCACCATCACCAACTGAGGGATCATAAGTATACATCATAAATTGCTTGACAATATTTTTATTCCACTCATTTTGTGATTCCATGTTTAAACTTGCCGTAGCTTCCAAACCAGCTATAAATGGTACATCATACGTTAAACTAATTGCACCTCTTAAGTTATTATCTCTTTCAACAATTGTTCCTGCTGTGTCTTTACGAAGCATGTAAATTGGAGAATAAGGTGTCGCTGAACCTGCATGAGATGGATAGCTCGGATCAGGATATATTGGTCTGTGAGTAGGTTTACCAGTTGTAAGCCTATTATACATCTCTACCAGAGGAAAATTAGCTCTGTCGATAGTGGTTTGATAATATGCCATATCAACTTGCGCTGATAAATTATCTGTAAAATCAACATCTAGATTAGTTCTGATATTATATCTTTCATGAGTATAATCTGCGTCTCTAAATGTGCTTTCTGTATCAGTAAAACCAACGGATATAAAATATCCAATTCCTTTACTTCTTCCTCTAGCACTAATATTGTGTTGTTTTTGTGGAGTCCAATCTCTGTATGCTGTTTCATACCAGTCAAATCCAGCAAAATCCTCACCAGTTAAATTGTTATATACTCTCTTTCGGCTTGCATCCCAAGACAGATATCCAGGAGCTTCATTCTCAAAACCCAGTCCATTCTCTTCAAGAAGAACACCATAATCATGAACACCTAGAGTATTAGGGGTAACAGTAGGGCTGGACCATGTTGATGTTCCGTGATAAGCAAATTTTGCACCCTCTCCTCTATCAGTACCTCTCTTTGTAGTTACTAATATAACTCCATTTCCAGCTCTTGCTCCATAAATTGAAGCCGCACCATCTTTAAGTACAGAAATAGATTCTATATCATTTGGATCAACTTGTCCAAAAGTAGCAACTATACCGTCAACTATTATAAGGGGTGCCTCAAAGTTTCTAATTCTTAATGTTGCAAAATCAGCACCAGGAAGAGCCCCTGATTGTCTTGTTGATAATCCAGCAACTTGCCCCATCAAAAGCTCACTTGTATTTTGAGCGGGCTTAAGGGTTAGGGCTTCTGAATTTACTGTAGCAACAGCTCCAGTTAATGTTTTCTTTGTTTGAGATCCATATCCAACAACAACTACTTCTTCAAGTTTCGAAACGTCTTCTTGAAGGGTAACAGACATTGAGGAAGATAAATTACTAACTTCTTGTGATAAAAATCCTAAATAACTAAATACTAAAACAGCGTTGCTATCAACACTTAACTGAAAGTTTCCATCAAAATCACTCACAACACCATTGGTAGTATTCATTTCTACAATACTTACGCCGGGAAGTGGATTTCCCTCAGCATCAGAAACATTTCCTGAAACCATTTCTTGAGAGAAAACATTGATTGAAACAAATAGAAAAGTAAAAGACAAAAGCAGACTTAGCAAATTAAATCGTGTGTTTTTCATTGTATACATATTTGTTTGTTTAGTTGACTTTCGAAATTATATAATTAAATGTGAAAGATTACCTTGATATCTGGGTAATGTTAATATAATGTTAATTTTTGAATGTTTTATGGTAATTTATGATAGTGTAAGTGACTATTAAAATGAGAAAATGATAAAATTTTACCCTTAATTTTAAAATCTTAATAATTTTAGACCTTATTTTTTCTATAAAAGTCAATTTATATTGAAAATATTGAGTTTATTGTAATTCTAAAAAATAGTATATATGGATTTTTCTAATGTTGATTTTGCAGTTTTTATTTTATATGCAATTGTAATCCTTTCCATTGGATTATATGTTTCTAGAAGTAAAGATGGTAAAGCAAAAAGTGCTGAGGATTACTTCTTAGCTGGTAAATCGTTACCCTGGTGGGCTATTGGAGCATCACTTATAGCTGCTAACATTTCTGCAGAACAATTTATTGGTATGTCAGGCTCGGGCTTTGCACTGGGACTAGCTATTGCTTCTTATGAATGGATGGCAGCAATTACATTATTGGTTGTTGCAAAATATTTTCTACCAATTTTTATAGAAAAAAAACTTTATACAATACCGGAATTTATAGAAAAAAGATTTAGTTCTAATCTCAAAACAATTTTAGCTATGTTTTGGATTGCATTATTTGTATTTGTAAATCTTACAACCGTTCTTTTTTTAGGTGGAAAAGCTTTAGATACAATAATTGGTAGTGGAGACGGAGGGATTTTAATAAATAGTATAATAGGCTTAGCATTATTCGCGGCAGCATACTCGCTTTGGGGTGGATTGGCAGCTGTTGCCTGGACAGATGTAGTTCAAGTTGTTCTACTTATTATTGGTGGATTATTAATGACCTACTTTGCTCTATCTAATGTTACGGAAAGTGGAAGTTTCATAGATGGAATAGCTCATGTTTATAATACTGCGCCCGAACGTTTTTCGATGATTCTGTCCAAGGGTGAAATTATAACCCCTAACGGAAGAGACGCTTGGTGGGATTTACCTGGTCTTGCTGTTTTGATTGGCGGAATGTGGGTTGCAAATTTATACTACTGGGGATTTAATCAATATATAATTCAGAGAACATTAGCAGCAAAAAACTTAAGAGAAGGTCAAAAAGGAATTGTATTTGCTGCATTTTTAAAGTTAATAATACCTGTTATTGTTGTTTTACCTGGAATTATTGCATATGTAATGAATTTAGATCCTTCAACTGGTTCTTTAAATATTGATCTTTTAGCAACAGAGGGCTTTTTAGGTAATTCAGGAAATATTGCAAATGATAATGCTGCACCTTGGCTAATTAAGAATTTTGTTCCAGTTGGATTGAAAGGTTTAATTTTAGCTGCCCTTGCTGCTGCAATTGTATCATCACTTGCTTCAATGGTAAATTCAACTTCTACAATATTTACTATGGATATTTATAAATCTTTAATAAATAAAAAAGCAAATGATGTAAAAATGGTTCAAGTAGGTAGATTAACAGGTCTTGTTGCCTTAATAATTGCAACCATAATAGCACCTCAACTTGGTAGCTTAGGTCAAGTTTTTCAATTTATTCAGGAATATACTGGAGTTGTAAGTCCCGGTATTTTAGCTGTATTTTTAATGGGACTATTTTATAAAAAAGCAACTAACAATGCATCTATTTGGGGAGTAATTTTATCCATTCCTATTGCAATGTATTTTAAAGTTGCACCTAATGGTTGGAGCGACTCTATGATTTTCTTAAACCTCCCTTTTATGCATCAAATGATGTTAACATGCTTAGGAACTTTATTTGTAATATTTATTATCAGTAACATAGAAAATAAAGGAGATGATCCAAAAGGTATTGTGTTAAGTAAAAAACTTTTTGAAACTGACAAGACATTCAACTTAGCGGCATTTGCAGTCTTACTTATCACAGCATTATTGTATGCTTTATTTTGGTAATTAAATATGAAAAAATATATAATTATAGTTGTTGTTCTGCTTTTAAACTCTTGTAATTTCAAAGTAGATAAAAAACCTAATATTTTATGGATAGTTTCCGAAGATAATTCAATCCATTATATGGATCTTTATTCAAAGGGTGGTGCAAAAATGCCAAATGTTTCTGATCTAGCTTCCGATGGGATAGTTTTTGAAAATACATTTTCCAATGCTCCTGTTTGCTCAGTTGCAAGAAGTACACTGATAACCGGTGTTTATGCTCCTAGAATTGGCACACAGTTCCACAGAAGAATGTCATTAGTAAAATTACCAAACAATATAAAACCTCTTCCTGTATACATGAAAGAAGCTGGGTATTATACAACAAACAATTCAAAAGAAGATTATAATTTTATAAAGGAAGGGGAAATATGGGACGAATCCTCTGGCAAAGCCACATATAAAAACAGGGAAGAAGGACAGCCTTTTTTCCATGTTCAAAACCTTCATAATACTCATGAGGGCCAATTACATTTTGATGAGAATCATCTTAAAAATGCTCTAAAAACTAACAACTTAGATAGTATTAAACCATTCCCTTATCATCCAGATACCCCAACTTTCAGATATACTCAATCTTTATATCATAGCCATCATGTAGACATAGATAAAGAAATTGGAAAAATTATTAAAAATCTTGAAAAAGAAGGGCTACTTGATGAAACCATAATATTTTATTATGGTGATCACGGTGGAGTTTTGCCAAGAAGTAAAGGATATATCTATGAAAGTGGATTAAATGTTCCTCTAGTTGTTAGGGTTCCAGAAAAATGGAAAAAATTATCCCCATTTAAGTCAGGTTATAGAACTTCCACCTTCGTAGAGTTCGTTGATCTAGCACCAACTGTTCTGTCACTTGCTGGAATTAATATACCCAAGTCTATAGATGGAAAGCCCTTTTTGGGAAAAAATTTAGAAAAAGTTGAACTAGAAAAACAAAATACAACTTTTGCTTATGCTGATAGGTTTGATGAAAAATATGATATGGTAAGATCAATTAGAAAAGGTAAGTATAAATATATTAGAAATTATCAACCATTCAATGTTGATGGTTTGTATAACTATTACAGGTATAAAATGCTTGCCTACAAAGAATGGTATAAGCTTTTTAAAGAAGGTAAATTAAATACTATTCAAAGCCAATTTTTTAGACCAAGATTACCAGAATCTCTTTATAATATTGAAGAGGACCCTCACGAAACTAAAAACTTAGCTCAGGACAATAATTATGAAGAAATATTAAAAAGTTTAAGGGAAGAATTAAATAATCATTTAATAAAAATCAATGATCTGAGCTTTATTCCAGAGCCTTATTTATTAAAAAATGGACTTGATGATATTGAAGATTATTCGAATAAAAATAAAGAATTAATTCAAAAACTAATTGAAGTTGCTGACCTGTCTTTACATGATTATGATGAGGTTTCTTTTAAGATTAGAGATGCATTGGTGGATAGTAATCCTTGGGTTAGATATTGGGGATTAATAGTAAACACAATTTATGGAAAAAAGGGTATAGAAAACAAAGATATAATTGATTTTATTTTTGAAAATGATTCCGAAAATTTAGTCAGAATGAGAGCTGCAGAATACATGTTACTTAATAACATTAAAATAAGTGATTCAAAAATAAATTCTCTTTTAAAAAGCTCGAAATTTGAAGCTGAGGCTAACCTCATGCTAAATACCCTAGCTAATATTAAAACTAAAAATTCGAATTATAAGCTAGAACTTAAAAAGGATGTATACCCTGATAATTGGTTCCCACCTGTTAGAGAAGAAAACGCATTGGTAAATAGAAGAATGAATTATTTAACTGAAAATGAATAACCCATCCCTAAAAAAAATAAGTTTTTTATTATCAATTTTTCTTATACTTTCTTGTAATAATGATAGTTTAAAAAAACCAAATATTATTTTAATTGTAGCCGATGATTTGGGTTGGTCTGATTTATCTTACATGGGTTCCAGTTATTATGAAACACCTAATATTGACAAACTATCCAAAAGTGGTATTACATTTATGAATGGTTATGCATCATCTGCAAACTGTGCGCCTAGTAGAGCTACAATGCTATCTGGTAAATATCATACTCATCATGGTATATATACTGTTGGAAACTCCGATAGAGGTAATAAAAAGACTAGAAAACTAATCCCTATCAAAACTGAAACTATTTTAGATTTAGATTTTTTTATAATACCAGAAATGTTAAAAAAATCTAACTATAAAACAGGCCATTTTGGAAAATGGCATATGGGACCAAAAGGCTTTTTCCCTGAACAAAGTGGTTTTGATGTTAATATTGGAGGAAATGAACATGGTGGCCCAGGTGGATATTTTTCACCATATGTACGCCCAAATATTACAGATGGGCCAAAGGGTGAATATTTAACTGACAGAATTGGTGATGAAGTTGTTAATTTTATTAATGAAAATCAAAAAGATAATTTCTTTGCTTATGTTCCATTTTTTTCAGTTCATACTCCAATAATATCTAAGCCTGAATTTGAAAAAGATTTTCAAAATAAAGAAAGTAATGAATTTCATAATCGAGCTGATTATGCAGGAATGATAAAATCTTTGGATGAAAATATTGGTAAAATATTGGAAAAAATTGAAGAGCTTAATTTATCAAAAAATACATTAATAATTTTTACCTCTGATAATGGTGGAATAAGGGCTGTTTCAAATCAATACCCGCTAAGAGCTGGCAAAGGATCATATTATGAAGGAGGAATTAAAGTGCCTATTATTTTTTCATGGCAAGGTAAAATAAAAGCTAAGACAAAATCATATGAGAGAGTTAGCAATATTGACTTCTTCCCTACTATTAAAAAAATTATAAATTATGAGGATTCATTAGACTTAGATGGAAAGGATTTAACTCCAATTTTTAATGGTAAAAATTTAAAAGAAAGAGAACTTTATTTTCATTTTCCTATATATTTGGAACCATATGATGTACATGCTGACGACGGAACAGATCCATTATTTAGAACTAGACCTGGATCAGTAATAATAAAAAATGATTGGAAGTTACATCACTACTTTGAGGATAATAAATATGAATTATATGATTTAAAAAATGATAATTCTGAATTAATAAACCTTGTAGATATTCATAAAGAAAAAACTAAAGAACTCTTAAATGACTTAAATAATTGGAGAAAAAATAAAAATGCTCCAATTCCAGAGAAATTAAATCCATTTTATGATCAGAAATATGTTGACAGTTTAATATTATTAATTGATAACAATAAAATTTCTGGAAAAGTTAATAAAAACGAAAAAAACTAATGATTTTAATCCCTTTTGAGATTAATATTTAAATCTTTCAGGATTTAGTTTATTGTACTCATCATTTGCCATTAAGCCTAAAAAGGTAGGATCCATTAATGTTTTATACCACTCGTTAAACTTGTTATTCAAACTATCATATATCTCTATTTTTTGATTTTTTAAATTTGTTTCTTCAAAAACTTCATTTTTTAAATTATACAAAGCATCTGTCTCTTTATTTTTAATAAACTTAAATTCTCCTGATCTAAGTGCTAATGCTTCAATTCTAAGATTTGGATCGTTCTGCATTAAGTTATTTCTCCAAAATAAAAATTTGTGCGGATCATTTTTATTTTCACCTTTTAAAAATGGAATTAAATTTACACCATGTAATTCATTCTTTGATCTAATTTCTGGAGATGTTATTTCTTTTAGAGTTGCAAAAATATCAAGTGAAATGATTGGCTTTTTAAATACCTGACCTCCTTCAATTTCTTTGGGCCACTGCATAGCAAAGGGAACTCTTATTCCACCTTCAAATAAATTTCCTTTTTTTCCTCTTAACTCACCATTATCTGAATCACCTCTTAATCTTCCACCATTATCAGATAAAAAATAAATAATTGTATTATCGTAAATCCCCTTTTCTTTTAGCTTGGAAATAATATCTCCAACCCCATCGTCTACTGCACTAACCATGGCTGCATAAGTTTTTCTGCTATTTTCTTCGATATGATCGTATCTGTCAAGATATTCTTGAGTTGCTTGTAAAGGGCCGTGAGGAGCATTATAGGCCAAATAAATAAAAAATGGTTTATCGGAGTTTTTATCAATAAAATCAACACTTTCTCTTGATAAAGCGTCTGTCAAATATTCTTTTTCCTCAACTCTTTGATCATCTCTTAAAAGTTTAGTCCTATATGCGGCTCCTTGATTTTTTACTTTTGTTTCATCGGCTAGAGTCCACTCTTCAGGAAAAAATCTATGTCCGCCTGTTAGAAATCCAAAGAAGTGATCAAAACCACGTTTCATTGGACGTAAACTTTCATGAGCTCCTAAATGCCATTTACCTACTGCTAATGTAGTATAGTTAGATAATTTAAGCATGTCAGCCATTGTTTGTTCTGATAATGTAAGACCCATATTAGGATCTTTAGGAGCAAATAATGGATTTTTTCCAAAACCAAATGTGTCTTGATATCTTCCAGTCATTAATCCTGCTCTACTAGGTCCACAAACAGGATATGAAACATATCCATCGGTAAAAAGAACTCCATTATTTGCAATCGAATCAATATTTGGAGTCATAATTTCAGTTGATCCATTAAATCCAACATCATTGTACCCTAAATCATCTGTTAGAATTAAAACTATATTGGGAAGATCATTGTTTTTTTTACAAGAAAAACAAAGAATTAAAATTATAAAAAGAATATTTCTCATAGTTTATGTATTTGGCAAAAACAAAACTATAAAATTTAATTAAGAGAAATTTTTAATTAAATACAATCATTAATCATCAATTAACTAATTAAAATCAATTCTTAACATAATATTTAAAAAATTGTATTTTACTTAATATTCAATTAAATTTAACTTGAAACTAACTTTATAAAATCTATTAACGATGAAATATAATTTTCTTATTCTGCTAATTTTTGCTCTATTTTCCTGCAATAACAATACTGATAAAATAAAACCAAATATCATAATTATATATGCTGATGATTTGGGATATGGTGATGTTAGCTCTTATGGTTTAGGAACTTTAGATACTCCAAATATTGATAAAATTGCAAATAATGGTATTCGATTTACAAATGGATATGCAAGTTCAGCAACATGTAGTCCAAGTAGATATGCTCTGTTGACAGGAACTTATCCGTGGAGAAATAAAAAAGCAAAAATTTTAACTGGAGCAAATTTGATTATTGATACATTAGAAATGACCATTCCTAAGATGCTAAAAACTAAAGGATATGAGACAGGTATTGTTGGAAAATGGCACCTTGGACTCGGAGATTCAAAAATTAATTATAATGAAAAAATAACTCCCGGTCCTAATGAAGTTGGATTCGATCATAGTTTTATAATGGCAGATACTCAAGACAGAGTTCCAACTGTGTATATTGAAAATGGATATGTGGTTAATCTTGATCCAAATGATCCTATTGAAGTTAATTTTGGAAACAATGACTACGGCTTACCTAGTGGAAAAAAGAATAAAGAATTATTAAGTATGATGTGGCACCATGGTCATAACAGTGCAATTGTTAATGGTGTACCAAGAATCGGATACATGAAAGGTGGTGAAAAAGCTAAATGGAGTGATATTGATATGGCTGATAAGTTTTTAGATGAAGCAAAAAAATATATAAATAAAGTTAAAGACAAGCCTTTCTTTTTGTTTTACACTCTACAACAACCTCATGTTCCTAGAACTCCTCATCCAAGATTTGAAGGATCCTCAGGGATGGGGCCTAGAGGAGACGTGATCAAAGAAGCTGATTGGTGTATTGGAGAGTTATATGATCATTTGGAGGAAAATAATCTTCTAGAAAATACCATTATTATTATTTCAAGTGACAATGGACCTGTTTTAAATGATGGTTATTTTGATGATGCTGTGGAGAAATTAGGTGATCACACGCCAGCAGGAGAACTTAGAGGAGGAAAATATAGCTTATTTGAGGCAGGAACCAGAGTGCCATTTATTACCTATTGGAAAGGAAAAACAAAGCCACAAGTTTCTGACGAGATTGTGTCACAAATAGATTTTCTTAATTCATTTTCAACCATTGTAGGTTCAGAAATTAATTCTAAAGATGGTGTTGATTTGTCAGATGTATTTTTTAAAAATATAGGCAATGGCCGTAATGATCTAGTAATTGAGGCTATTAAAAGAACAGCATTAAGAAGTGGTAATTGGGCTATGATTCCACCATATAATGGTCCTGAGAAAAATACTAATGTTAATATTGAACTTGGTAATTCTAAAGAATATAAATTGTTCAATCTTAAAAATGACCTTTCTCAAAAAAATAATCTTGCAAAATCTAATCCTGAAAAACTCCAGGAAATGATTAATATTTATAGTAAAATAATTGGTAATGAGTCAATTGAAATAAAAGAATTAATATTAGAATAAATTTAATTTTTACTCATCAGCTGGTTTCATGTAAATTCTTTTACCATTAATGTCATGAATATCTCCTGGTGTGTATGACTCTTTACGTAATTGAACCTCTTGAAGCTGTCTCCCTATTCCTTTTGGTTTTTTTCTAGCATCTGCTATTCTAAAATTTATATGATTTATTAAAGAATCTAAAATTGATGAATAACTTTCATTATTATTTAGATTAATTAATTCTTCTTTATCTGATTTATGGTCATAAAGTTCATAACCGTATTCTCCATTTTCACCCCATTTTGTTAACCTATATCTTTCTGTTTTAATTGAATATCCTTGAATTCCAGATTCTGAAAAATTAAAACTTCCATGCTGAGAAGCTCTCCATCTTGTTAAAGCACTTTCTCTAACTTTATATTTTGGATCTTCGAAAATTGGCCTTAAACTTTCACCCACAACATTTGGAGGAGTTTCAAAATTAGTTAGATCCATTAGAGTTGGATATATATCAATTAATTCTACCGGTGAATTTGATCTTATTCCTTTTTTAACACCAGGACCGGAAAATATTAAGGGAACTCTTGTAGAATTTTCAAATAATGTTTGCTTTTGCCAGTGACCATGCTCTCCTAAATGATATCCGTGGTCTGAGCTGAATACTACAATTGTGTTCTTATCTAGCCCTGTCTTTCTAAGCTTATCAAGTATTCTACCAATTTGGGCGTCAACAAATGTTGT
>CESF01130205.1_pt1 | contig 13986 bp, 24 predicted proteins | sample 356331 | NCBI WGS metagenome assembly CESF01 (sample SAMEA2621779, study PRJEB7988) | marine metagenome | biome: marine biome (ENVO:00000447); feature: surface water layer (ENVO:00002042); material: "saline water (ENVO:00002010), including plankton (ENVO:xxxxxxxx)" | depth 5 m
CTGGTGGATAATCTAATGCAAATGTATTAGTACCTCTATTTGCATAACTATATCCTCTTAACATTTTTATTATTTTATCTATTGCTTGATTTTCTTTTTCGCTTTTTGGTGACATTTGTATAGTAAGATTATATTCTCTTATAGTATTCTCTTGGAATCTACTTCTTGCGCCTTTATCTATTGCTGCCCCGGCTGTAAATGCTGCTTCTTGTGCCATCTGACCAGCACCTAAAGGCATTCCACCAAAATAAAGTAATCCTAATGCTGCAGTATCAGCTGCAAAAGCAGAAGCACCCCCAGTAATATCGTCCATTCCAGCACCTCTCGAGTTTAATCCCATTGCATCCAATCCACCTTGTACACCACCACTTAAAAATCCAGCCACACCTTCCTCGATAACTTTTGCACCCATTGACATCCCACTTCTTTCAAAGTTTGTAAAGCTAGCACCATCAGATATATTAAACCCAGTTGGCATTGGTAAAAAAATATGTTTCATAATCTGACTAGCTCTTCGCTCTTTAATTGTAATTTTTATAATACCATTATTAGCTTCGTCTTGTAAATTTAGTGGATATCTTAATATCTCGTCTGGAACTAATGGAGGTGTTTTTTCGTCGGCCATGTTTTATCCTTTATAAATAAATATTTACTATAGAGTTATTTATATGAGTTACAAGGGTAAATACAAAATTAAAAAACCAGAAAAGTATGCTGGTGACGTTTCGAATGTGGTATTTAGATCATTATGGGAAAGAAATGCCTTTCGTTGGTGTGAAGATAATCCAAAAGTTAAATTGTGGAATAGCGAAGGAGTGGTAGTTCCATATAAATGTACAATAGATAGAAAATTACATAGATACTTTGTTGATCTATTAATAGAAATGGAAAACAAAAAAATCTATTTAATTGAAATCAAACCAAAAAATCAAACAGTTCCACCTGTTAAAAAATCAAGAAAGACTAAAAGATATATTAATGAAGCTTTAACTTTTTCTCGTAATCAAGATAAATGGAATGCAGCCGATAAGTTCGCAAAACATAATGGCTGGGAATTTCAAGTCTGGACAGAAGAAACTTTAAGAAATCTAGGCATAAAGATACTCTAACTGTTATAAATAAAGATATGGCAGATAGTTTATTTGATAAGATTTCGTCCGCGGCATACAGAGCTAGAGTTAATCCTAGGTCTAAAGAAGCCCAAAAATGGTTTATGAATAATGTTCGTAATTTGAATGTTAGTCGTACCAAAGTCTTAAGCGACCCTGCATTAAAGAAAGCAACATCAGTACAATTAGGTGATATGATAATGTATGCATATGACCCTAAATATAAAGATGTCTTACCATACTATGATAAGTTTCCATTATCAATTATAGTTGATGTAAACAAGAATGGATTTGATGCATTGAATTTGCATTATCTAAGACCTGATGTTAGAGCTGCTTTCCTTGATGAATTATTAAAATTAGGTCCAGAAGAACCAAACGAAAAATCTAGGTTAACAAAATTAAGATATAGTCTTTTAAAAGGTGCATCTAAGTTTAAAGAATTTAAACCATGTTATAAAAGATATCTTGGTGAACATGTTAAATCAAATATTACTCGTGTTCCTATGACGGACTGGGAAATAGCAATATTCTTGCCAACAGAACATTTCAGTAAAGCTGGATTAAATAAAGTATTTAAAGATAGTATAAGTATAGCAAAGGGATAAGATGGCTAGTTCAATAGATGATTTAAAAGCAGAGATTAATAATCGTGGTGGTATTGGAAGAACTAATAGGTTTAATGTTATCTTCACTCCACCCACTCAAGCACTAATTAATATTGATTTTGGTGCTATACTTGGTAGTTTAGTTAGAGGTGACTTTAATAAGAACCAATTAATTACAGATCCTAGATCACTTACACTTTTATGTGAAAGTGCTAGCTTACCATCTAGGTCTTTAACTACAAGTGATTTTCAATTTACTGGTAAGCATAGAGAAAAAAGAGTTCAAGGATATAGTGACGCAGATGTTAGTTTTTCATTTCTGGTCACAAATGATTTTTATGTAAAAAGAATGGTTGATGATTGGCAAGAAGCAATTGTAAACAGTGAAACAAATTCTTTAGGATATAAAGATGATTATACTTGTGATGTTGTAATACAGCAACTTAACCAAGAAAATGAAATCGTCTATGGTGCGGTTTTAAAAGATGCATTCCCATCAAGTGTTGGAGCAATGCAATTAACCAGTGCGTCTGGTGGAGAAAGTAAAGTTGAAATTACAATGTCATATGATAAGTTTATTGTTGAAGATACAATAGGTAGTAGCCTATCTGCAATAAGGTCGGCTATACCAGGTAAAATATTTGGATAATATAATTAATAGGAGAAATATATAATGGCATTACCAAAATTGAGTGTTCCTCAGTATAAGGTTAAATTACCTTCAACTGGCGAACAATTAAATATGAGACCATATTTGGTCAAAGAAGAAAAAATATTATTGATAGCATTAGAATCTAAGGATGCAATGCAAATTCAAAATGCAGTGAAAAATTTAATCATGTCTTGTTATGATTTAAAGGATGCAAAACAATTAACATCCTTTGACTTAGAGTATTTATTTTTACAATTGAGAGCAAAATCAGTTGGTGAAAATATAGCACTAAGAATGAAATGTGAAGAATGTGATAATTTAAATGATTATAGTGTTAATATCGATGCAGTTAAAATTGATAACATCGATAAAGAAAACACCTTCATGCTAGATGAAGATAAAAAAGTTGGCCTCACTATGAGATATCCAACTATGGAAAATCTTGAAAAATTAGATTTATCTAAATTAGATTCAGTAGAAGGATTAATGGATTTGATAAGTGTTTGTGTAAAAACAATATTTGACGAAGACAATGTATATAATGCAGATGAAGAAACAAGAGAAGATTTAATGGATTTCATTGAATCATTTTCAAGTTCTCAATTTGCAAAGATACAAGAGTTTTTTGTTTCAATACCAAGCATGACATATAATGATGAAATAGAATGTACCGCTTGTGGGCATAAGAATAAAGTTGAGTTAAGAGGACTACAAAGTTTTTTTACCTAAGCCTCTCGCATGATACGCTGGTAAACCATTACCAAACGAATTTTGCGATGATGCAACATCATAATTATAAGTTACAAGAACTAGATAATATGATGCCGTGGGAGAGGGAGGTTTATACTTCAATGCTCAAGGTACATATAGAAACAGAAAATGAAAAAATGAGGAATAGAAATGGCTGATAATCAAGACAATAGTAGAAATGAAGTTGAAATTGATTTAGATAAGTATATGGCATTGATCGATAAACTCGACCAATCCGAAGATACAATTAAAGAAATGAAACTCGAAGCTGAAGCGGCTCGAAAACAATTAGCACCACCTAAAAGAAAGTTTATGGATTTATTTTTAGACGATAATGACATAAATGAAAAATCAATTATAGGTTTTATATCTTTTAGTTTAATGACAGTATTTGGAATGTGTGATTTACTCACAGCATTCTGGGATATGGATTTGAAAATATCTGATACCATATACACGTCATTCGTAGTAGTAACACTAGGTGCATTTGGTATTAGTGAAGCTGGTAAAGCATTCGGCGGAAAATAAGGATAAGCAATGGCTGAATTTGATAAGGCGTTCGGAAAAACAGGAGCTGGAAACGAGGAAGAAATGAATCGTAAGAAAGACTTGAAAGAGTTGACTTCTGTTTTTTCTAAGAAAAATCTTTTCGGAAAAGAAAAACCTGCAGAGGAAGCAACACAAGCTGCTATCTTAGAGCAGAACAAAAATGTTGAATCAGCTATTCAAACCTTACCAAACCAAGAACAATTATTAAAAGATATTGCAAATGTCTTTAAATCACAAAAGATGGAAGCATCCGAAAATGCATTTGAAGAAGAACAAGATAGAATAGAAACAAATAAAATATTAATACAACAGACTGAAACAGGTGAAGAAACAGCTAAAGCTTCTAAAACTCAAGCAAAAGAATCTAAGAATAGAGGTTCAATGCTTGGTAAGATGGGTGGAGCCCTCGCGGGTGCGGGTATCGCAGCAGCCGGAATAGGGATTGCTCTCTTTGCATCAGCAAAAGCTTTAAAAGAATTTGAAACAGTTGATATGAAAAAAGTCTCTGGTAATGTAAAAGAGATTTTAGAAATAGTACCTAAAGCTGATGGTGAAGGTTCATTACTTAAATTCTATGCAGAAGGTGGAACCCTTGCTGTAGTATTAGGTGGATTAGGTATTGGTCTTGGAGTATTTGGAGTTGGTTCAGCCGCGGCAGGAGCAGCTGAGAAATTTGCTGGCTTTGATGGTCAAAGTATTAAAGATAATGTATTAACTTTACTATCTATAAACGAAGCTGCTGGTGGTAATTTTGATTTCATACTTAAGGGTGGTGCTTTTTTAGTTGCCATGACTACAATAGCAGCCGGTCTCGCATTATTTGGAGGAGGCTCAGCTACAGCAGCAATAGGTACTGGAGCCGCAGAAGGTATTAATCATTTTAGTTCAGATCAAACTTTTGCAGATACAATCAAAAAGAACGTAATAACATTATTATCTATTGATGAAGAAGTAGGTGGTAAAGGAAATCTAATCGGCGAAAGTGCTGTATTTTTAGCTGCCATGACCACAATCGCAGCTGGTCTTGCACTCTTTGGTGGAGGAGCTGCAGTCGCAGGATTAGGACAAGGTGCCGCTGAAGGTATAGCTAAATTTAGTGGAACTGGTGATTTGTTTGCACAACAAGTTAAAGACAATGTATTAATATTATTATCAATAGACGATGCGATAGAAGAATCAGGCGATTCATTTATTGGTGAAAGTTCTGACTTCTTTAAAGCAATGGCAGGTATTGGCGCTGGGCTAGGAGTCTTTGGAGTTGGTTCAGCAATTGCAGGAGTTGGTTCAGGTCTTTCAAACTTTATGTCAAAAGATGGTAATTTTGCACAAGAGATAAAAGATAAAGTAACTACTCTATTATCTATTGGTGATGATAGAACTGATATGATAAAAGATGCAGAAGATGTGAAAGATGCTATGGGTATAATTGGTGATGGTATTGCTAATTTTGGTTCAGATGAATTTACTGGAGCATTAGCATCCTTTGGTGCAAAGGCATTAAACTTCTTAAGTGGTAATACTTCTCCATTAGTAATGGCTATGGACATTGCAGATAAAAGTGATGAACTAGAAAAGGGTGCAAATAGTTTAACTACTCTTTCAGAAGGATTTACTAAATTAGGAAATATAGAATCAGGTGCATTTAAAATAGATAGTGATACAATAGAAAATCTAGTTGAATTTTCAAATGCTATGACCTTATTAGCTGGTGGTAGTATTTCTGAGGATGGTTATATATATGGTGAATATATAACAGAAGGTCAAGATCAAACAGTACAATTATTAAAGGTTGCAAATGCTTTTAATCAATTAGCAGATGGAATGGAAAGAGTAAACGATTCTGCAAGACAATTATCAAGTGTAAATGTTGCACAGGGATTAGAATTATATTCTTCTGGAGCTGCAGCAGGTATGGGTTCACCAGTTATTATTAATCAAATATCAAATGCTCCAGTATCAATAGCTACATCAAATTCTACAGTTGTTGGTTTAGAAGCTGAAGGCAGACAGATATCAAATTCAGCAACAAATTCGGATTAAATTATGGGTAAATTAAGACAATGGTTTCGTACCTGGTTTGACAGACAAATAGAAAAGTCTTTTCAACGCAAAGCAGATAAACTTCACTGTAACACTAAATAAAAAAAAGGACCCGAAGGTCCTTCTTCCGACTGTAATAAGTGCACTTATACAGCCTCGCCGACTATGACTTATTCATTGGCTAACTTAGCAAAATAACTTAATGTATCTTCTTCTTCATTACCATTATCAACTGGTGTATCTACAAATGGTTGCCCATCAGATACTGGTTGAGTTGCTGGTTCTGCAGATTGCATTACCGGAGCATCCATAGAAGCTCCTGCATCGATACCTAATACTCTGTTAAACTTAGCTTTAAGTTCGTCATAAGTTTTGTAGTTCTCAGCATTCGTGAACTCAGTTAAAGAATGTAACTGGTCATAAGTTTCAGTTAATCTATTTTCATCACCTTCATATAAAGCAGTTGCTTTACTGAATTCTGACTTATCATAGTTTACCCAACCTTCAACTTTTCTGATCTTGATTTTAAAATCAGCGCCTTCCCAGAAATCATAAGGATTTACTGGTGATTCGTCTGCAAATTGTGGTTGCATAACATCCATAATTTTATCAAAGATTTTCTTACCGAACTTATAAAGATAAACTTTACCTTCGTTCTGTGGATTATCTGGATCAGAAATGACAAGAATATTACTTACGTAATGTAACCTTCTCTTTCTTTCTCTAGCTAAAGCCTTATCCTCGTCCCTACCTGTATTCCATAAAACAGAATTAGCTTCTGATACTGGGTCTTGCTGACCAACAGAAGTTAATGAGTTTTCGATATACCATAGTCCAGTAGGTCCCTTAAAACCATGATCCCAATATCTAACCCAAGGAAGGTCTTCGCCTTCTTTTGCGGGCAAGAATCTAATCACGGCATATCCGTTTCCTGCTTTATCTCTAGTAGGTTTCCAGAATCTAGTATCTTCATAAGAATTAGTATCTGGTTTACTGGTGGATACAGCTTCCGCTGCCTTTACGAGTTTATCTATTGAAGAGCCTCGCATACTCTTTAAATTATCTAACGACATTTTATTTCTCCATATATTACTGAATTATCCACTTTATACATTATATAATCTATATTATAACACATTATTGTGTCTTTGTAAAGGTCTTTTTCAAAATATTTACACATTTTGTTTTATCAAACTTTACGAAAGGTTTGTATTTCATAATCTTACGATAGATATCAGGCCAAATAATTGTTTCTGATATCTTCTTATTCTCACGTTCTACGAACCCCGTAATGGAATCAAGAATTACTACAGTTTCTAAATGTATTTCATCTTGAAGCCAATACTTTATAACGAAAGGATGTTCATTATCTTCTGCTTCTAGTAAAGCATTAAAATCAGAATTACTTTCGTATAATCTATTTATATCGTTTTCAAAAGTGTATGTAATACTTTCACATACTTTCTTATGGTCACGATAATATCTCTCACCATGTTCGTTTAGCATATCACCGACATACTTAACGTCATGTTTAAAATTAGCTACATAGAAATCTAATAGATTATCGTATGTGTTAGCTAACTTCGCAAAAAAGTATTTATCTTTTCTTTTAAAAAAAGAAGTTGGTTTTACCGATGTTTTAAAATTATATTTTATCGCATCATAGCTATCTGTTTCAAAGTGTAGCTTGAGTGAGTTATATAATTTGTAAGACTCAAATGGGTCTTTCATATTGGTAACTTATTAGTCTTTTTTACTCTTAATAGGTTTAAGCTTTTAGCTTCGGCCTCTATCTTAGCCTTTAACGAATCTGTCATAAGTCTTTTCATTGACTTATAATCTAATCCTCGTACTTCTACTACATGTGCTGCTGCATCAATGTAATTCATATTATGACTTGATACTATACTTTCAACTGCTAGTGAAAATCTTTTTTTAGTCATGATCTTTTCTTCAACTACTTCTGTCATTATCTTTTAAATACCCTTAGTAAAATACAGTCAGCGTTTATTCTTCCTGTTGGTTTACCTATTTTTGTTGTAATATTACTCCACATTTTTTCTATTTGCTTTTCAGTTTTATTTAAAACCGATGGTAATATCTCTTCTGGTTTACGTAGAAGTGTAACTCTACTTTCTGCATCAAAGTTTTTAATTGTTGTACCAGCAACTTCGAATCCATTAATGGAATCTGTTGTGTATTCAAATAATCTTCTTTGCTTTGTATTATAAACATAAAGCTTATGACTACCTGGAATAAGTACAGGATTAATTGAAACAAGTTTATCATCAATACTTTCTTTCATGTATTGTAATCTTTCAACCTGCTTATCTGATGTTTTTGGTTTCAATGCTCTTGGTGTTCGTGTTGCTTTAAATGATGTTCTGAGTTTCTCCAGATCAGCAAACACTTCCTCAAATTGATTTAATATCTTTTTCTTATTACCTTTAGTAATATGTGAATACGCTTCTATACATTGTTCGCATGTTTTATCATACGCATCTTTAATATTATTGTATTCTACTTCTAACATATTTTTAAATATATTAATTGAATTGCTTTTTAATCCATGACCTTTAAATCTATTATATGCTGAAAACTTTTGTGTAAAGTTCTCAGTGAACCAACCTTCTACAATAGTAGAATCCCAATCACTCCATATAGTTTCTACCACTTTCTTTCGTGTTCTTTCTTGTGGTGAAATCACAGGCGTTGGTGGGCTCTCTTGTAGTTTTTCAAGTTTGATCTTCTCACCTTCTTTCACTAGATCACGCAATCGTGTATTCACTGCATCTAAATCTAAAGGAGCTCCAACCCAGCCTGCTTGAAACATTGCAACTGGTTTATAATTTGATTGATTAATTTTCCATACAGGATTTTTATTTAAATTAACTATTTCTTTTGCTGTTAATTTAAGATCATGTTTGGCATAATATAAAATAGCAGTATGTGCTTTCTTTCTATTCTCATAGTAATAGAACCAATTAGCACCTCTGTGATATTCTCTGTCTCTTTCGTCGCCTTCGCCTACAGGATTGTGTGGTCCATAACTAGGTTCTGCACCTAAGTATTGATCCTCTAACGATGGTCCTCTTTTCTTTGTTCTTTTTCTCATAGTAAATATATATAAATTAGGTTAACCGAAGCTAATGATAAGGAGTTAGAAACCCCGGTCAACCTGTTAAACTTGTTTAATTCCATCTACGTAATTCTCCGCAGCATTTTGAGCATAATGTATGCTTTTACCTGCATATACTTCTGTTGCTAATAATACTCCATCTTTATAATAATCGCAACCATATACTCCATTCATTTCAAATAAATCTGATGTCAAAGTTTCTCGTTGAAAACTTGATATCATATTTTTACTTCCTTCTTCTGTTATCATAATAACCCTACCTTAAATTTAACTGTTGTGAAAACAATATCCTTTCATATGTTTCCGCCTGTCCACAAGTATACAATTGTATATAAGATCATAAACAATCCTAATAGCTTAAAAGACCATTCAAAAATTTTAGACCAGAAGTCAAATATTAATGTTATAAACCACTTCATTAACCTCTCCTCATTTTTGCAATGTCTTCAGCTTCTTGCTGACTAATTACAGGTACCGCATTTGATTTGTGCATCGTTGCAATACCTTTTACTAGTGTTCCTGTGTACATGGGATTTTCTTTCTTATTACAATGACCAGACTTACTTAACCATGTACCATCTTTAATAGCTTCTTCCATAACTGATTTGTATTGTTTTGCTTGCTCTGCTCGCATAATATCAAGCTGAGTTTGTTCTATAATTGCTTTCTTAAATGCAACCATTTTCTTTTTAGCTGGATTAGCTAAATGATTTTTTCGCTTTCTGCCACAAGGTGAATACCTTAGTGAGCCCATGTAAAAATTTGTCATTCCCATAATATTATATTATAACACAATTGAATTGTATTGTCAACTAGTTTTTTTGCCTCCATGCTGCAATTAAATCTTCACCTTCTAATTTTGTACCAAAGTAATGTATTACTTTACCATTTTTTGTTCTTTGAATTAAACCATTATTAAATTGTGTATCTGTCACACCTTCGCCATTTGCAGTATCTCCTGGTCTATCATCATAGGCCATTGAATTTGTAGAATGCGCATGTATACTTGATACACCTGATGCCCATTCTTCTGCTAATAATAATTGTCTTTGTCTTTCGACCACGTCATCATATTCACTCATCTTTTAATTTTTCCTCAATTAATTTTAATACTGTTTCTTTCTTATACCATAATCCAGAATACATAGTTGTAGGTCCATCTTTCCATTCTACGATATATCTTTTATATCCAAATGGTCTTTCTGAAAAGACTCTAACATCTCCATAGTTTGCTTCTAATAATCTCACAGTTTTCTAAACCAATCTACTGCTAAATAAACACATGCACAGAATGTAGCACCCATCATAACATGTAGCATAAATATAATTTGTTCTATTAAATAATCAATACTCATCTTGACTCCTCATGGCTTCGTAAGTTTCCATATAAGAAGTACCGCTCAGCCATCTATCGGTACTTTCTTTTGTGTGGTGTCTATTTTCGTCTTTGTGTAAATCTAATCCACCTGCTGCCAGATGTTCAGCTTTCTTAATAGACTTTGTAAGTCGACCATAATCTTTTGGTCTTGCATAGACTCGTTTGACAGTTTTTTGAAATTCTACCTCTGCCTGGTATTTTTCTTTTTCAGCTAATAGCTGAGCTTTGATTTCAGCAAATGATAAATCACTCATTTTGTTACTCCTTCGTAAAAATAATCTGTTTCTTCTAATTTATAAAAAGCCATAACTCTATTAATAGCTTTATCTTTCAATCCTATATTATAACATATAGAACTCCAAATGTCAACTCTTACATTTGTTGGTATACGAGTTGCAATGTGTTCAAAGTGCATTACCATCTGTTACTCCTATGAATATAAACATCCACTCTTTCGGCATGTTCTAAAGGTACTGATCCAGACTTTCCTCTATGAGGACAATAGTTTGGATTGTTTCTTCCATACCTACCTTTAACATTAACACGATATCTAGGAAAGATTGCAAGGTCGTCATGCATTGGATGGTTATTGTGGTCCCTTTCAGCTCGTTTAATTAGTTTGTTTATTGACTTAACTGTATTTCTGATTGTGTTAATTTCTAACATATCACCAGCAGAAGCAGTATAAGCAGTCATTACATAAGAATCTGTTCTATCCATTTGCTGCCTCCGCTTTGCACATCTCCAATAGATGTAAATTAAAGCCTTCTTTGGATTGACATAGTTTGCCATCACCATCGTAAGCATATAAGAAATCTGTTTGATTTGCAATATCAAATGCATCGAATACATTGTAGTAATCTAATTGTGATCTACCACCAACATTGATTCTCCATTCAACATCATCGTTGGAAGGTGCTGAACCTTTCCAATCGTAAAGTGTGAAACAACTATCTGTTTCAGTTCCATCTGAATCTATCAGTTTAGTTTTAATAATCCATTCAAGTTGAACTTTGCCATCACCAGAAGGTACTCTGCTTGGCTCACCAAACATTGCAATCAATTGGTTTGTAGTTACTTCATCAATATAGCCTCTAAGAGAAGAGCCTACTGCGTAAGATATGTCTTCGCTGACATTTTCAAATTTAATATAATTCATTACTTAGACTCCTTATCTTTTAAAAGCTGATCAAGCTTATTTTCCATTACGGCTAATTTTTTTAAGACGTCATCTAGTTGATCTGCTAGGTCGTCATTGTTATAATAATCACTCATTTTTTTCTCCTTATCATTATTAATTTATATGTCTATAGTATCACGTATTTCTGCAATTGTCAACGGTTTTTTTAAATTGTCACACAATTGTCACATAACTTTGTGACTCGCCAGTCACATTGAGTTTATAGTTGTTCAACTCTAGGGTGTTATCCCTATTCTTTACAGCGTGTCCTTCTAAGTCAGGCCTTACCTGAATTTTATCTAGGTGGATAGCTTGCCACCATAAGGTCTCTCGTTTTCCATAACTTCCCAACCACTCCTAGAATTTCAGTTACTTCATTGTTTCCTTTATATCCTAACCTCACAACTATATGCCACGTCTTAATTGACTTTAACAGTTAGGACCGGGATTTTCGTAGAGCTTCACAACAACCAACCAACTACAGCTCTTCCTCGATTCCTGTTTATTTTTAGTGGAATTCCTTTTCCACTCCATCTATCACTAGATGGCTTATTGACATATTGCCAATTGGATTCATAAATCCATAGGACGGTAATCTCTTACACATTAAGTCCCACTTAGCACCTTCATCTTGGCTTTTATCTAAAGCCAATTCTTGTAGGTCTGCTGGTACTGGTATCTCTATGATAGCACCATCACGTACCACACCATTAATTATTGGAAATCCTTTTAATACTACTTTTCTCATTATTTTGCACTCCTTAATTTTTCAAGCATTTCTTGTTTGATGATTCCGGCCATTTGCCATCCATTTAAATCACCACCTGATTCTATTCCAAAGTCTCTATCGTTTACAACCAATTTGTAATACTTAGAACCTTCTATAAATCCTGATTTATAACTTCCACCAACTTCATCTTTGATGTATTTACCTGACATCCAAAATTTGTTAAATGAACCTTGGACCGGGTTAAGACAATATCCTAGATCATCTTTAAAAAAGTTAATTACTTTATCCACGCTATATGCGCTATACTTAGATTCCTTTGAAATCTTGTTTTTTACTATTATGTTATAAATCATTCTTTTCTCCTTATCAAATTTATAGTTATATTATACCATGTTTTGGCAGCTGTGTAAACGGTTTTTGGAAGAGTTCACACAATTGTTACACAGTTGTCACACAACTGTAACATAACTAATTGTATTTAAGGATTTGTGTTATTTATTGATAAAACAAGTACCATCAGCATTATAGTTAGCACCATTTGGTCCTATTCTACATTTTGATGTGTTCTCGTAGAGATAATGATTTCTTAAAACAACCAATGTAATTACTACATTGGCAATTCCTATTTGCCCTGCTTCAAAATTCTGAGCTGCGATAGGAGCTGTAATTCCTTTTTGTAATAAGAATTGGGCTGCACTAGGTTTGTCTGGTAGTAACCAATTGGCTTCTTTTATGTTAGGATGGTTTCTTGTATAGTGATATGAGCCACCCATATCTAAAGCATTTATAAACCAGAAATATCTTAATTGAGCTTCACTAGGTTCGTTAGTGATTGGTATAAATCGTAGTCTTTTCTTTTTTTCCTTTAACGAGAATCCTATCAACTTCCGTGAATTTTCTTGCTTTACAGAGTTTATAAGTTTCTTGTCCCAACAACACTCGAACCCCATCGTAATTGCGAGTTTGTCCTTCGAGTCTAGCTGCGAGATTGACGGCATCTCCAATGACGGAATAGTCAAATCTAGTTTCTGATCCCATGTTTCCGACGATGCAAGTACCGGAATTGATACCAATCCCAACATCAATACGAGGTAAACCCTTTTCTTCAAGTTCTTTAATAAGTTCATTTGCTGCTCTCTCTATTTCAATGGATGTTTGTATTGCTTTATCTGCATGATCTGGTTCGTCCAAAGGAGCGTTCCAAAATGCCATGATACAATCGCCCATGTATTTGTCTATTGTACCACCATTGTTTAAAATAATTTTGGTCATACGGTCTAAATAAGTATTTATAATATCTACTAACCCTTCTGGGTCATTTTTATTTTTATAGTGTTCTGATATCGGAGTGAACCCTACGATGTCCATAAACATAAATGTCATTTCTTTTCTTTCACCACCAAGCTTTAATCTACTTGGGTCTTTTTGTAATAGTGCTACCTGTCTTGGATCCAGATATGTTTCAAACTGTTTCTTTATCTGTTGTCTCAATACAAATTGTTTATAGAAGTTATTAAAACTCGTTGAAGCAAAAGAAATTATATATAATATTAGAGAATAACTAAGATCGAGGAGTATATAAAATTTATTCCAGATATAAAAAGTCACTCCGGCTTGTCCAACACAAAGAACGACGAAGCCAAGACCAGATACCCAGATCGGTGCGTGGTATACCAGTAAAATCAATACAAGAGCAAGAAATAAACTTACCAAAATTTCTATTGAATCGGCCCAAACAGGACGAGAAATCGGATTGTCTGAAAGAATTGTTTGCAGAGCTGCGGCTTGAAGCTGGGCTGGATACATCAGACCACCAGGAGTAGGTATCTGATTAGCTAATCCTTTTGCTGA
>CESF01127307.1_pt1 | contig 13934 bp, 11 predicted proteins | sample 356331 | NCBI WGS metagenome assembly CESF01 (sample SAMEA2621779, study PRJEB7988) | marine metagenome | biome: marine biome (ENVO:00000447); feature: surface water layer (ENVO:00002042); material: "saline water (ENVO:00002010), including plankton (ENVO:xxxxxxxx)" | depth 5 m
TCAATGGCAACCTGACCCTTCTGAATGAGTTCATATAACTCACCACGGGCATACTTATAATCTGTCTCTATGTCAGCACTAGTAACATCAACCTTTTTGGGTTTAGGTTGCTCCTCTTCATCCATAGGAGTGATGTCAAAAACATTTTCCATGTTCTCTTGAAATTTATGGTCCATGATACGTTATACCTTCATTAAATCCAAAGTCATCATCTGGTTCTAGCAGAGCATCATCTGCTGCGTTAATAGTACCATCGTTATTTTTATCCTCCAATGCCTTGGGAGTAACATTATACTCAAGTGCTCTAGCATTAGTATCTTTGTCGCCAATAAGAGTAGTAGCAATAGACTTTCTAATGATATCATTAGCAGCAACAGGACCATACATAAAGGTCTTGACGCTAAATCTTAGTGTATAATAAATATATCTTCTGGTAGAGTAATCACCTTCATAATCATCAGTAAAATCAATACTTTCTAAGATGATGGGGATATCCCTTTTCTCATTCATTTCTGGAATGAGATTGACAGTCATGGTAAACTGTGGTTGAAAGAATGGTAAAATCTGTTCGATAATTTGAAGAGCATCATCTTGAGATTTTGCGATAGCATTAAGTTCAAATCCAATAGTATAAGGAACAGGAAGATACTGCACCTTAGTAGTAGTGGTTTTACCATCACCAACTGCTCGGTTCCTTTGAATAGGAGGAACTTTTCTTCCTGCATCATACTGTAAAGATGTCATCTCAAATGATAACCTAGGAACAGTAATAGTTACTTTCTTATCAAGATCAGGAGATTGCTGAAGTCTTGCTAAAAATTTCTGAACAGGTCCATACGCTAAAGGAACTTTCTGTTGAGTGACTACATCACCATTAGCATCAAGTGTCTTTAGTTGAATATTATTAAAAAGAGTACCAAAAGTGGTTACAGTCTTTCTAATAATTTGGTGATAAAAATAATTTCCTAACATTAAAAGCTACCAGTAAAATTGCCAAATTCGCCAAACGGATTTACTTCTGTAAAATCAAGAATGTCATCCGCTGCTGTTTCAAGTTCTCTATTTTCAGAGAAACTATCAGTCATATCGAGAGTATCAAATGAACTTACGGTCCATCGTGCATTTGAATCTGCACCAACAATTTCTTCGTTTAAATCAAAATTGCCGTTCATATAAGCAACTTTCAAGATCCTAGTGCTAGGATCGTATTCAGCTACTTTACCAACAATGTTTGCTGGTGAGGAATCAATTATAATAGTTGGATTCCATCCAGTGATACTTTCAATTTCATCGTTGTCATCATAAACAACATCTCCATATATGTATGATCCTGAAGGAGCATTGACGGCACTGACTACACCATTGGTAATCGCAGTTGTAGATGAAGTGATGAATGTTCCTGTAGGAGAATACCAAAATGCATTTGGAGCAGTTTCGTATTTCTGACCAGCTGATGTGATAGTAATCGCACCAAGAACTCCATCTGCATCAGCAACTGCGGTTGCAGCAGCATCAAATCTAGTTCCAGAAACTTTTTCATCTTCACTAAAGTATCCACTTCCATTGAGGTTCAATAGAATTGGGAATACTCCAGATTCCATTTCAGTGTTATCAATAGAAGTAACGCCAGTATCAAAGATACTATCGCCGTATTCAAAGACTTCACACGTCAACGTATATGTATATAGACTTCCTAATTGATAGAAAGGTTTTTGATTTTCTACATACTTAATTTCAAAAACAGTTTCATTTAATGGAAACCATACAAGATCTCCATCATTGGGTCTGCCAGTCACAATTTTATTTGTAGAAACATCTACAAAATCTTGCCACCTTCTCCTAGAAAGTGTAAGTGTTACTTCATCAGTTACGCGAAGACCAAACTTTGATAGCATGTCACCATTACCACCAAAATTCTGAAAGTTTTCTAGATACATCTCAATGAGATAACTATCTTTAAACTGAGAATAATAGATATCATTCCATAACTTATCTTCATAGATCTGACGAGGAATGTAATAACATTCCAGACCATACATTTTGATCTGTTCATCAACCAGATCTTGTACTAGGTTCTGTTCACCCTTAGTTCCTTGTGTAAAATATAAATTTCTAGTCATTTTATCCGATCATGTCTAGTGGTGGTTCTTCTGCTGCTAACCTAAATTCACCAAGAATTGTATCAATTTCTTGTTGTGCATCTTCATAGAACTCTCTACCGTTTAGAGTTGTTCCACCAGGCAGTTGAACGTTCTTGAATTTGATAAGGTTTTGACCCCACTGTCTTTTAATAAGAGCAGTAAGGTAACGCTTCATCCATACATCATTATATACTTCAGTAGCAGTTTCTGGATCTATCATCCTATAACATTCAATCAAGATCATATCACCACCATTCAACTGACCCCAGTCAGTATCAAGGTATAGTTTATTTTCTCTTTTATTAAATCTAATCGGTTTAAAATTACCGATTACAAAATCAACTGTTTCTAGATATTGCTTTACCATATAGTAATTCAAAATTTCCATTGAACCAAAGTTATAGAAATCATTTAGGAATAACTGATACTTCATACTGAAGATGTTTCCTGATACTGCTGATGAACTATTGTCATAAGCATATATGTTAGTTATACCTAGAACATGTGCCGGTACAGTTATAAAATTATTTTGCTCTACAAAATCTGAACCAGCAATCGCACCGTTCACTTTCGCGTCGGTAATCATCTGGTCAGTTACTTCTAGTTTTAAAAATGTTTTGACGCTTCCGTCAAAATGACGCTCCTGAAAGAACTGAATTGCATCATCTACAAGATCTTCAACTTGATCATCATCTACATTAATCTCTAATACTGGGAATCCTAATTTCCTCAGACAATAATCAATTAGCTCCTGGCGTGTCGAGGGTTTTGCCATGAATAAAAAAATACCCTAGTTTCCTAAAGGTATTTATAATTAAATATTAATTTGAGGTAAACTGCAATTAAATGAAAGAATTATTTTTTCACCATCTGCTTCTTGATATGGTGTAGCATGATGTAAGTCACTATGAAAAAGTAATAATGATGCTGGATTACATTTTAATGTAAACACTGAACTTGAATATTCATTCGTTATTTCAGCTTCAGCAAATGGAGATTTATTTGGATCATAAAAATTTATAACATTTTCGGATATTGTTTTTACATAAAAAACTCCTGAAATAAAACTACCTGGATGTACATGAGGAAATAAATAATTTCCCTTGGTTCCAATATTAAACCACATCATGTCAACTTTAGTATTGCTTACTATATGATGAGAATACCCATACTCAGTTAAATATTGTTTAATATGATAATTTATCTCATTAGTTAAATTTTTAAATGGGGGTATTCTATGAAGAGTTTTTATAATATTATGACTTGTTTTTACTCTAAAATAAGGAGTTGTTGTGCTTTTTTCGGAAATATTTTTAATTTCACTTTCAAAATTTTCTAATTGATCTTCGCAAATATTAGTTGTTTCATATACGGTTTTTGGTAAAATTTTATGTATAGTCATAATAAAAATATTTATTAATTATAGTCTATCATAACTTTACCTTTTTCAGGATCAACCTCAACTTCATTCATAAACCAGTGCTGAACTGCAATAATATTATCAAAGACTTTTATCTGATCTTGAAATTCACACCACCATAAAAGATTCTCTACAGGAACTTGAGTCTCAAGATCTTCATGCACACTTTCATCATCTATGAATGCCTCAATAATCATATGAGTATCTTCTCCATGCTTTTCTTCGATTTTTTTAATTATATCGTATAGGGGGATATCCGTAATACTCTGCATAATTTTTGTCAATAAATAAACGTGATACAATCTATATATGTCGTTGACATTACTGATGTATTATGTTAGTATATAGAAAAGAAATTTAAAACCATGAGCATTCAACTTTGTTTATTAGAAACGGGGGAAACAATTATTGCTGATATCAAAGAAGCAATAGATCCAGATCAAAATAAATCTATGGGATATTTTGTTAGCCATCCATTTGTTGTTGATCATAAATTTGAAAAAGTTGTTGCTCTTGATGAAGAAATAGTTAATAACACAGAAGATAACTCCACGATCGCATTTAAACTTTGGGCACCGTTAGCAAAACATTTTGAGTTTAAATTTACATATGATTTTGTTCGCGTAATTTATGAACCACATACTAGTTTATCAGAAACTTATATTGATTTAATTGCAAAATGGCAAGAAGATAATACTGAAGAAATTGTAGTAGATAAACATAAAACTAATATTTCATTAGATTCAGAAACTTTAAAGGAACTTGAACTTTCAACAACACCATCTATTATTAATCCTACGGAAGAAGCAGAATAATGTATAGTAACAAAATTAATACTTTTTATCTTGACGATAGTCAAACTGTAAATCCAGATTGTATTGTTCAAGATTTTGAAAATTATATTATTATAGATAATTTTTTATTAAACTTTGATAAATTTAAAAATAATATTTTAAAATTTCCTATTGATAATAGTGATGAAATTATTTCTAATGTATATAATCAAAATACATTAACTAGTGAGTTTACAAAACCACCGGGATACTGTCAAGTTTTACCAGTAGTACTTTTTGAACAGTATATGTTTGAAAATTATAGATTGCTAGTTGATTGTGAGTATCTACCACAAAGAACTAATGACAATTTATTGGACAAAGGGTTTCCAGCTAGATTATCAAGATCTTGCATTTTGTCAGGACAGATTTTTCATGATAATATGGTCATCCTGAAAAATTCAAATGCCCCACAACCTGCTTCAGGATCATATTATTCTTCATTTTTTCTCGATTCAAATGAAAACTCAAATAATGGAGTTAGTTTATATAATTTAATTTATAATAATCAGAAATATTCTTGCCTAGACGATATTACTATGCTTACTGATAACGAATTAGTTTCGGAAATTGCTGATTTTCTCAATGTAAAACATACAGTATCTAATTCATTAGAAAAATATACTGAATATGAAGATAATGAGTATTTTGAATCCACTAGATTTATTCCAGCAAAAGAAAATAGATTATTTATTACTAAAGGTGGTAATTGGATTGCGAATAAATATAACTCAACAGAAGAATCATATAGACTTAACTTGGCAATTAATGAACCTCCAAAGCAATGAGTAAAATTCAATTAGATCAATTTACCAGATATACTTCACGTCAATTGGATGCATTAGTTGAATTTAATCCTGACATGGAAGTTGAATTTAATATATGCGAAGGAACAAAATATTTGACTGTGAAAAATATTTTAAAACGCCCTGATGATTTAAGAGAATTTATTTCAAAATTCCCGACCGAAGACAGAAATCTGTCTATGGAAATAGATAACATGACTCATATTTCAAGTAAGGCACCTGGTTTTCAGCAACCACTTGACAAAACCTATTTTTTACTTTTAAGTGATTCATTATATAAATTAGGAAAAGTTAATCAACTTTTTAAATATGATAAAAACGATTTAGATTTTGAATATTATACTAATTGTTGTTACCCTGGGATGAAGGCATATAATACTAATTATTTACCTCATGTAGATCCTTTTTCTATAGCAGCAAATATATATCTTACTGATGTCCCAGATACTGGTACTTCTTTTTTTAAATTTACTGGCAAAGATAATAAATCTTTTTACTCAGTATCTGATTTAATGAGAGATGGTGGACGCGGGCGTGAGGCATATGATAATCACATTGAAAAATCTTATAGTGAGGGTGGATTTAGTGATTGGATAAAATATACTGGAGATGATTTTTTTCAGAGATATCTATATATACCAGCAACATATAATTCATGTTCCATGTATAGAGGAAATAAATGGCATGGAATTACTTATGATGCTGATTGTGATGATATTAGATATTCAATTGTTGGTGTAATGAGATAAAAAAAGGGGGGGTTTAAACCCTCCCTTTTTTATTATTTAAATAATTCCTTGTCTAGGAACTTTATATTTACTTGTGGCGTATTTGTCCCACAAATTTGCAACTTGGAGGAGACTGTTTTTATCAACTAGTCTTGGGTTTGGACTAATAAGAGCAACTTTAAGTGCTTCATATGTATTGAGAGCGTCGTGAAATTTTACTTCACCGTCTCGATATTCTGCAGTATCACCTGCTTTTTCGTCCCATTCCCAGTCGGTAATTGCCTCTAGTTTTTCTTTTAAATCTGAGAGGGTATAAGAACCCTCCGCTGATAGTCTGTAATCTGCCATTTGATAGTAACTCCTAAAATTATGCTTGTGATTCTTTCCAGGTAACCCTAGAAGAAACTGAATATGGATCGTTAACGCTTACGTCAGAAGAATCAACAATATTTGCAATGATTGTCAAGATGTCAGGACCGTTCGGGAACACTCCGTCGCCACCCAAGATTGAATTGCCTAAGTCAGAAATTTCTGATAGGTCATATTCAGTTGCTCCTGTTTGACCGTTACCGGCACCAGATGCTCTGAATGATAGGATGACCGATCCACCTGCAACAACCTCTTCAGATCCATGTTTGATAAGTTGACAAAGTGAAGGTTCTTGGACATTTTGATAAGCGTCAGTGCTTAATTGTGCATTAAGGATCAAACTAATCTCAGTTTCATGTGTGGTAAGAATACCAACTGAATCAAGAGCTAATTGCATTCTGTTAATAATTTCTCTTTCTCCCAGAGCACCCGTGATCGAAGAATCGACTGAAGGAGCAAGTCTAATTGAAATTAGTGGGATATCAGTAGGAATTACGTTATCAGATCCAACAGGAGCACCAACACCAAATGTAGTTGAATTACTTACAGATGGATTGCCTAAAGTGCTGTAAATTTGAGAATAATAATTTCTTGGGAACAAGGTGTTCGTTCCCTCCTCATATGCGATGTAAACATAATGTGTGCTTCCAGAGGTTCTTGATTGAGGTTGAATTCTTCTTCCATCACTGAAGTATCCATTTGCCGTAGAAGTATTGTAAATAACACTGTTTGAACTTAAATCTCCAGCATTACCAGATGCGAATGGGATACGGATAAAGTATCTTCTAGTATACCAGTTTACATATTCTTCAGTAATAATAGAATTATTATTACTAGTTACACTAACTGAAGTGGCGTTTGTATACTTCTGAACGTTACCAGATGCTGTGAATAAGTATGCTTCATCATCTTGATACATACCATCCATAATAACTGAAGTACCCCAGTGGAACAGAGTTCCTGTGTAAGTGGGAGCATCACCATTTTCAATTTCATAACGAGCAGGTAAGTTACCTGAACGGAAATAAGATTCAGTTAGTCTGTTATTATGCTTAAATTCATGAACATATTTAACATGTCCGTTTTGATCCTTGAATCCGAAACGAATCTTACCAGCACCATACCAAGAGTAATCCATATAGCACATTTGGATCTTAGAAATATCTAAGGTATATCCAGAAGGACCATCACCATCTGCTTTATCAATATTCCAATTATTTTGACCTACGCGAGTATTAACTGTTTTAGTGCAAATAACATTTGAAGCATCAATTCCTCTATATGAAGGTTGAATAGTCAATTGACTGTTGCTAGTTACCTTAACAACTCTATATGACATACCCCTAATTACGATATGATCCATTCTATTCAACTCAGAAGTAAATTTGGTATTATTACCAACAACAATATTAGATCCGTTATTAACTGTAATTGTTCCAGGAAGTTGAAGAACTGAACTTCTTCTAACACAATTCAATGTATTTCCATCAAATTCATAGAAGAAACCATTTTGTTCATCAAACATACCTGCGCGAACATCACATTCAGACCAGGAAAGAATTTGAACTTTAGGGAAACCACCAGAAGAGCTATTAGCGGGTACATGATCTAAAAGATATCTAAAGTTGAATTCATCGATAATATCGCAGACATATGAAGTATGATTAAATTGTTCTTGATCCGAATCAATAATTTTAACAGCGATATTTGCACTTAAATTATGTGGTTTAGGTGTTGTAACAGCACCTTTTTGAATTTCATGGAAAGTAACAGCATCAGAAGAAAGAGGACCAGTTAATAGTTTATCTATTTTAAGTGTAGTTGCATTTACTACCGTCTTAATTCTAGTGCCATCAGCAATACCAGTACCAGTGATAGGTGCATTAACAAGAACATTTGAAGTATCACTTACAGTTAGTGTTGCTCCACCTTGAGTGCCTGTAGCATTTAGTGTGAACACAGTTCCGGCAGTTTCATATACAAGATCAAGAATTGGAATTAATGGGATGAAATTAATTGCATATGAAGTTTGGATACCTTTACCAGACTGATAGCGGAAATACTTACGTGTCTGTCTAGAAATCCTAGAGTTAGGTGACTTAGCAGTGCCAATTTCCATACCACCATCAAACGGTCTATGAAGATAGAAACCATCAGGTCTTACATAGATGTAAGAAGGAATCAGATAAGCAGCTGAACCTTCAGTAAAATCAAAAGCTGAATCTACTAAAAGATTATCATCATCAGTAATAGCAGTAATTCTTTTTTCAACTAACACACCAGGAGTTGTAGTAGGATTAACAACTTTAATTGTATCTCCAATCTTGAAGAATCTTTGGAATGCAGCACTCGTTCCTACAACTGTTCTTTCACCATTAGTAATAGCGAGTGTACCAGGACCGGATACTTCACCCGAAAGATTACTGCTATAGAATTTATGAATTCCGGTTCCTGCAGTCAATGAAATTCCGTTGTCAGCTTGAGCATCACTTTCGCTAGCACAAATTTTGAAATGATCATCATCAATAATAGAAACCCAATAATCAGCACCATCAGTTAGACCACCAATGGCACTGCCCCCATCAGCATCATAAATTACTCTTGTTCCAGTTCCAAAATAGTGATTGGGAAGTGTTATATATGTTGAAGAAACATTTGTTGCAGAATCAAAACCTTTTGTTGATGGTGGAACTTTAAATGGAACTGTAACTTCCAATTCAGTCTCACTAACCGCTGTAGTAGTTGTGTATGAACCGTCAACTACACCAAAAGCAGCAGTTGTATTTTCAAAACTTTGAATTCCAGATCCCGTAGTTGATAATGTGATCGTCGAACCACCTGATGAAGCGGCAAGAGTAAATCTATTACCATTAATTTGAGTAAGATAATATGAAGTTCCATTACTAAGACCACCTATTTCAGTTCCAACTGTCTCATATTTTAAGACTTCTCCACTAGAGAATTGGTTATCTGCAATATAAATTGAGTTTCTAAGTGGATTGGTTTTAGTAATACTGAAAGTTTGAGTTCCAGTTGCACCAGCAAGTCTCAATGGAGATGCACCTGTGCTTGTTTTGATTCTGAAACGGTTGGCATCAATTTTGTCAATATACCATGTTCCGCTACTCGTAGTAGTTCTATTACCAGTACTGTCATAGTAATAGTGAATACTACCACTGCTTGTTAATGTAACGGCATCATTAGTATCAAGATTATGAGATTCTGAATAGAAACTATCGTTAGTAGATGTATTTCTCTTCAGAAGAGCAATGTATACGTTAGTATTACCATCAGATCCAATTCCATTAAAGTAATGGTCGATAGAACTATAGTAATAACCTTGAATATACCAGTAGTAATATTCAGTACCGTACATATTTAAGTATCCAGTGCCATTCCAAGTTGTGGCGTAGAAAGTTCCGGTCCAATAACTTTTTGGATTTGCCCCTTGATAACCACCTACAGTATAACCATAGTTATAATTACCGTTGTTAGTGCCGTTTACACCTCGGTTTTCATGGTCAGTAAGGAAGTCATAAGTTCCCTGCCATTGTGCAGTAGTTCCTAAGGGAAGACTTTGGAGGTTATGACCATAAGTTCTCCAGCGAGTACCGAAAGCAAACATCCAGGGGTAACAGTAATAGAAGTATTGAGAACTACCATATCCACTACGATTAGTAGAGAATGCTGCTGTAAGATCCCAAGCCTGTCCACCTAATCCGAAGGTGCTATTTTGATTTCTGATGTCATATCCTGAATATGTACCACCAAAGTTCCAACCATATGTATACCAATACGCATAGCGATCACCATAAGACTTGTATTCTCTGTAAATGTTATAGACAAGACCTAAGTTATGGTTACCATAAGTAAATGTTCCGCCAGCAGAAAGGTTGACATTATAGTTTAATCTTTGTGATTGATTAAGTTTAATCCTGTTGGAATCGACTACCTCAACATAATACACCTGCATTCTTTCAGTTCCGCCAATAGGTCTATTACCAGGATTGGGGTAATAAAGCATTGCAGCCCTATTATGAAGTCCATGATTATTAATGGTAATAGTATCGCTACCATAGTCAATATCAGATTCGTCAAATCTTAATGTGTATGTTGTTTCATAGTTATATGGTACGGTCTGCGTCGGATCAGTTTGCGGTGCTTGAGTTGACTGTTGAAGAGTATCAACGAAAGGTTGACCATCAGGTGAATTTGCTGTGGGATCAACAACATCAAGAACTTTTGGTGATACTGTGTTTACAAAATAGAAGTTTGTGTTGTCAGCAAATCCATGTTCTGCTGAAGTTGTCAGAAGAACTTTAGATTGTGTAGCGAATACAACATTTAAATTACCAGCACCACCCATTCCGGCGTGAGATGCACAGTAATAATATAGCGTAGATGCTGATGGTTGTGTGTTTGTAATGTAAATTCTTACATAAGCACCTGCATTTCCTTCTGTTCCTGAACGATATACATATGTGTCATAAGCAGATCCGCCGCCATGAGTACCATCAGCAGTAGTGGAAAATGTAAATGGATGACCACTATTAGAGGAATCCGAAACATCAAATACATAAACTGCTTTTCTTGATGTATCAAGAACTGGTGCCAACGAACCATCAATGAAATACTTATTGCTATCTGCAGATACTCCACTTGAAGCAACGGTATAAGTGTCAGAAGCACTAACAATTGTTAATGTATCGCCGTCAGTAAATATTGCACCTACTAAATCACTAATTGTAATAGTATTTGAACTTACTTCAACAATCGTGGCACTGGAAGTTCCATTACTAACTTCTGAACCAACAAGAACATCCGCAGCGAATGTAGTGCTTGCAGTAATTACATGGACGTTTTGAACTGTTACTACTCTATTATAAAAATCGGCAGTAATTCCTTTTGTCGGAGAAAGGTTAATCTGCGAACCTTGGAAGAATTTACCTGGGATAATTGAGGTGTAAGTACCTTGAAGTTGACTGGTAGCAGGTTGTGCTGATCTTGCCTTATACGAGAAAGTTGTAGTGCTGGCAATTGATTGAATTAGATAAGCACCTTCCGCAGTAAGAGATGATAATCCAGTTACTGTAATAGGAACACCAACCTGTAAGTTGTGATCATACTGTGTCGTTACAGTAATAATTTCACTTCCACTAACTGATTCTACTGACAGAATATACGGAATTGTTGTATCGGCAGTAGATGCATAGAATGAAGGGATATTATTAATAGTCTGGAGAGTTTCCCACTTGGAAGACTGAGGACCATATTCAAAGTCAGTATCAATTAAGTTTTCTGGATTAGATACTCTAAACTTAGAAACAGCATCAACATATGTTTCTGATGGTTCAATATTTACATAATCTTGCTCGTAGAAAATTTGTAAATCATCGCTAGATGACATTAAATTACAATTGTATGTCAATACAAATGTAGTTTCATCAGTTGATACATCATAAGATCTGGATTCCAGTCCTAAAAATGCATCAGAAAATGTATAGATCGTTTCATTTTCGGTTACATTGGTGATTAAAAGTAATCTTTTTGTTGAGATATTTCCTTTTACCTTAACACTATTTGTGCTAGGTGTGAAAGTGAAATAATGTACTAGATGCTTTGCCATTTGTTAATTCCTTACTTTTATATAATGTTTACTAGATAAGACATCACGCGCCTAAGGCTATTGCCAAAGCAACAAGACTTCGTTGGGTTGCTAATTGATAACCACCCGCTCTCACGCCATCATGCACCACTGCAGTATTCCTATCAGTGTCAACCGTGATTTCCCCTTCTGCACCAGTAAAAGTCTGATGTTGAGTGGTGGTTCCTCTTCGGAATTGGACTTGAGTAGTCATTGAGAAGTAATCCGTATCTTTTTCTTCTTTTATTTATAAGAATAATTATATTATCGTACTGAATATTCTTATGGGACTGAAGAGTTTTAAAACATTGACAGATGAACCACTCAGAACAAACTTCGCTGTTTCTGGTTGAGTAACTCTAGTAACACTTCCTGGGTTATTTCCAACAACAGTGAATAGATTGACAGATCCTGGGGTTTCAATATCAATTGCTCTCGCTTCAGCAGCGCCATTGAATGTTGAGAATGTGCCAGTTCCAAGGTAAGCATATGTCTGTCTAGCAATTGCTTTGCCACTAGTTGATACATATGCGAATACTGTCTCACTACGAGTATTCTTAATATCAGATGCTTCACCTGAAATTGCTGCACTTCCAGAAGCATCATAATTTCCTTCAGTAAAGCTTTCTGCAGCACTACCACTTGGTTTGAAGAGAACGGTGCTTTCAGAAGTAATTGTTCTGGATTCTGCAGCACCATTGAATGTTGAGAGTGTTCCTGATCCAACATATGCAACTGCCGCGACAGGAATAGCATTGCCACTAATGAATATAGATTCAGAACCAGCAAAATCTCTTGCTCTAGTAACAACACCACGTCCTTCGACAGTGTAGAGAAGTGTATTTTGAGGAAGATTAGTTGTAGTAGATTCGGTAGCACCACCAATTCCAAAGAGTGAACCTTTACCAGTATAAATTCTGGTTGATACTACACCACCATCACCATAGACAAATGTTTCTCCACCATCAGGAGTAAAGGATCTAGTTCTAATTCCAACAGCAGAACCAGTAATTTCAAACAGACCGGTTTCAAGATCAGGTGAAATAACACTTGCTTCTGATGCTCCACCAATACCGAATAGTGATCCGGCACCAACAAAAGATCTGTCTCTAACAATATTGGCATCACCAATAAAGTTAAAGAGACCAGTAGATTCTTCATCTACTGTTACTGCTTCGGCAGCACCATTGAATCCGAAGAGCGAACCTTCACCAGCATAAGGTCTTGCGAATGCTTCATCCAGATTATCACTGATAGTAACATTACCTTCAGCAATAGCAGATCTGACGAATGCATTTGCTTCTCCGCCAGAAGCGTTGAATAGAACAGTGCTTTCTGCTTTGGAGATTGCTGTAACTTCTGCTGCACTTCCTGCACTGAAGAGTGAACCCTCTCCTTGATATGCATTTGTAAGTGTTTCTTCAGCAGTTCCAGAAACAATATTTGTTCCTGAACCTTCATGTGCGCGAACGATGTTTGCTGATCCTGAACCAGATGGAATGAACAGAACTGTGCTTTCTGGTGCAAGAATTGTTCTTGCTTCTGCGGCAGATCCGAAACCAAATAGTGATCCAGAACCAATATGTAACAGCGAGAACAGAACGATTGGAGTTCCACTTGCCCTGAATAGAACTGTATCTGTTGATGGATTGAACCCAAGAACTTCACTGGATCCATTGGCAGTAAATAATGTTCCAGAACCATTATAATTAAGAGTGATCTTGAGATCTGGAGTGCCATCAAATTTGAATACTTCAACTTCAGGATTAGTGAAGATGTTGAATCTAAGTTGAAGTTCAGGAGTACCAGAAATTCTGGGTGAACCATCAGGACGTGATGTCCATGCTGGATTCCATTTAGAAGCAGCAGTACCAGAAGCAGTATAAAGAACTGTATCTGTTGTTGGATTATAACCAGCTACTTCTGTAGCACTATTAAATGTGAATAGTGAACCAGAAGTTCCTGGATCTCTATCATCACCATAATATCCATA
>CESF01020616.1_pt1 | contig 13931 bp, 21 predicted proteins | sample 356331 | NCBI WGS metagenome assembly CESF01 (sample SAMEA2621779, study PRJEB7988) | marine metagenome | biome: marine biome (ENVO:00000447); feature: surface water layer (ENVO:00002042); material: "saline water (ENVO:00002010), including plankton (ENVO:xxxxxxxx)" | depth 5 m
AGTAGGTCGTATTACATCATAGAATTTTGAAGGTAAATTTTGTTTATATGACTCAAATATTGGAGCCATTCTATTTACATATCCATTAGCATCTTCATTGGCATTAAACGATTGTTCTAATTGTGCCATACTTTCTTTTTCAAACTGTAAACCAAGATCCATTTTCATTTTAGCAACAATCATTTTATCATAATCATCTTGATCTGTTTGCCAAAAAAATCTATCTGCTTTAAATGGCTTCATTGTTTTAACTGTTCTTACTTCACCTGTCTTTTCATCAGTTATTTGTTTTTCATCCATTTCAAATTTTGCATTTTGCACAGCGTTTTTCATTCTTATTTGATCTGTTTTTTTCTGTAATGCTGTAAAAGTATCTGATATTTTTTCAAAGGTTTTATCCCAAGCTACTGCAGATTCTTGTGTTTTTTGTATTGCTGTTTGATATCCAATAGGAGCAGTTACTCCTATTTGTTCTCTATAAGAAACCATATCCTTGGATCGTTTAACCATTATGTATCTTCCTTCTTCGGTGGTGGTGCATCATCCTCTTGTGCAAACGCTGACCAATTAACATTAGCACCCATACCAACTAATCCTGCTACACCACTATATATACTTGCTTTTCTTCTTGATTTGTAAGCTGATAACGAAGCGTCTTTTGCAATACCTGTTTGTCTTGCATCCATAAGTGCTTGTGCTTGTGCCTCTCTACCCATTAAAGTAATATTAGATTGATCTCGTCCTTCAGCTTCTCTATTAGCTGAAAGAAAGTTAGTAAAACTTGGTGAACCTATCTCAGCGCCGGAAGCGGCCAAACTTGCTCTGTTTGATTTGTGTAGTTTAAGTGCTTCTCTTTTTCTATCATTTAAGTCTTTTTGCATTTGCAATTCTCTAGCTTTGGCTTCTTCTTCTTGTTGCCTACGCCTTTCTTCTAACATTTGTTGTTCATATGAATTTGATGTATCATCAGCATTCATTTGTTGCATCATAGAATATACTTGAAAGCCACCACTTATAACTGTGAAAGCTAGACTAATATATGGAATGGCGGCGGCTGGAGGACACATTAGAAATAATACTCACTTGTTATAGATAATATTCTGAAAGGTAATGGCACAGATTGTGTAATCGTAATAAAAGGTTCTTGGCTATAACCTAAACTATGTACATCTTTTTTACCTGTATATCCTGTCATTTCAAATCCATTGCTTACAATTACATCATTACTGTTTACTTGTAAATTATGTGTTTTAGATAATTCTAATATAGTTTTTCCTATTTTTCTAGGTAATCCGTATGTTGAACCTAATCCTCTTACAGGTGAAGTTGCATCTATAGATAATGTGGAAACATCTACTGTATAATCAATACCTATATCAATACCTGATGCAGGTTTTTGAAATATAGCAACACCATTAGAATCAACTGTACTACTGCCATAATAAACTATTGTATCATTTTCTCCTGTACCTGATGTAGCGTGTACTACTTTACCTCGTAAATCTGGTGAAGTATTTAACCCTGTAAATGTATAAGAGGTAGTAAATTCTATTGGTGCATTATCAGATGCTGTTAGAGCAGGTACAACTGTAACTATATATTCACCTGATGTACTTGTTGTTGCTACATTCTGTATCGTACAACTTATTGAATTGCAGGTAAATTGCTCCCCTGCTTTGGGTACTTGTGTCAAGCCATCTATTATAACAGTATTAGCACTAGTAACTGCACCTTTTATTAAAGGCGTTCCGTGTGGTTGATATGACGAAGATAAGACTTTAGATACAGAAGCATCTGTTGGTATCTCATATTGTGAGTTAGAAAATTGCTCTAAATAATATTTAGTAGCACCATTTACAGTTCGTTTAACTACAGCATACATAAATTGTGTTGTTGCACCTACAGATATATAATCACCATCTGTTTCCCATATTACCCAACCTGATAATTTTTCTTGTCTATTTGCAGAAAACACTCCTATTGTTCCATTGTCATTTACAAACAACATAAACATTTCTGTTCTTATTCCGGATGATTTTATTATTGCAGAGTCAGTAGGACTACTTACAGCTTGTGGTGAAAGTATAGATAATGCTGTAGGTGTATATTCTTCATTAGCAGTATTATAAAAATATTCTCTTACTGTTTTACCATTCGGTTGAATAAAGATTGCCGCACCATCAAATAATCTTGGCATACATTTAAGTTGCGAACCAAGATCACTTTGTTTTAATACTTGTAAATCTGTCGGTGTAAGTGGTTTACCTACTTGAGGTTTTAAATAAAATTCACCTGTTGTTGTAAAGATTTCTAAATGTTTACCAGAAATTAAATGTTGTATTCTATTTACTTGGTCTGATGCAATATTTATTTGAATAGCGTCTGTATCATCACCATCCCCTAAACCAAAGTGAAAAAAGTCTGCTGTTTGACTACCACAAATAAAATCACTTATAGATCCACCTGCAAAAAAAAGTCTTTGCTGATGAAACCTAACTGCTGTTGGAAAGCCATTATGTGTATTATATACTTCTTCATCCCATTGTTTTGTTGGTGGGTGTCCTATAATTCTAACATTTGTACCACCACCATCTTGAGAATCTCCTGCTGTACCACTTGTAGCTGTATATTCATAACGATCATCATCAAGAACAGTTATTGTAAATGTACCATTTATATTTGTTGCTGTAAGACCTGAACCAGAATCATTTAAAATACTTTCTGCACCTTCTATAGTAATTGATGCACCTGTAGAAAATCCGTGTTGTGGATGCAAAACAATTATTTTAGCTGTTCCTTGTTCAGATTTCATTGGATCATCATCAAGTTCTATTCGTACATCTTTTCGTAAAGTACCTACAGCATTTGTACTATCTGTTACTGCTGTAACTTCTATCTCTGATTTGTGATATCGTAAAATATTACCAACCATAGTTGAGTCCCAATAAGCAACACTTGTTACTAAGTTTACATTTGTTTGTGCTGTTGTTTGATCTATATCTAAAGTAATATTAGAATCTGCAAATTTAAAATATGGTTGAAATATTTCTGTATCATTAAAGTTTGTTGCGAATTGAAAATCTGCTTTAGTAAATGTTGTTGCTCCTGTTCTTACAATTAACTGTGGTCTGAATGCTGTATGTGCAACAATCATTGTGTCTGCAGATTGTGTAAATGTAAATTCAAATAAATTAGAAGTAGTCCAAGGACAACCTGTTAATGTGCCTAATAGTGTGCCGTTTGTAGAAAATATAAGTAATTTAGTATTTTGAAAAGCTAGTATATATTCTTGATTCTCATTAAATATAAATGCTTCTAACCTAGTTTCTTCATTTAAATCTGCTCTATACAAAGTACCTTGGCGTCTTTCCATTGCACCTTGATTTAGACAAAAGATATTTCTTCCTCTTCTAAGTGCTTGTTGAAATGCCTGTACATCTGTACGACTTACAACAGTTTCGTCAACCTCTCCACGGGTAAAACTATTTTGATGCACTCTTTGTATTGCCATATCATTTAACTGCTACTTGGTACAACTGCTCTCACTCCATCTGCTGTACCTCTGTTCCTTACTTCAATCAGTAAACTTGTATTAAGTTTTCTTGTAGTTTGTGTTTGTGATTCCATACCCCTAGCTTGTGTAAGCTGAATATTTGCTCTTTTTTGATATAGTACAGAAAGATTATCATTTCTAGCTATAGCACCTGCAAATAAACTTGCTAACTCAAATACTAATATTTGAACAAAATATTCTGGAAACTGATCTTCGTGTGGTTGATAAGTATAATGTAGTATTACAGTATCGTTAGCACCACTATTGGTGTATAAAAATTCACCATATCTATCAAAAGGAATTACATTATCTGATACTGTAATTGTATGCACTAATAATGCATCATTCGGTATCTGATATGCAGAATCCCATTTGTCTAAAGGATCGGTAGAACTTTTAGACATTTGCTGTTGTTTACTAGCAAATCTCCATCTTGCTTTTGTTAATAAATTTTTTAATGTTGATTCATATAATTGATTAGACACTCGTGCTTCTGTATTGTTTTCTGTAAGAGCAGATATTACATTCGCTCCTACTAATACAAGTGCTTGATTACATATATCTATTTTACTTGCCATAATTTAAATATCGGGGGAGTTGCCTCCCCCAATACCCTATGTACCATTAATAGTTGTTACAGTAGCCGCCGCCGTTGCACTTGATACAACAAGGACATCTACTGTTCTTGTGCCACCCGTTGACCCAACAGTAATGATTACATCATTCTGATGAAGTTGATTGGTAGCATTATTAAAATAACCTGATCCTGCAATGGTTGCAACAGCATCAGCAGAGTTGTAGAGATAAACATTTTGATCTCCACCACCTGCAATCTTTTTTAAGTTTGCTTGAGTAAAAGCCATTAGTTTTCTCCTATTCTGTTATTTGACATTCTATCGCACCATCATTGTCAATCATCACAGCACCCATAGACATATATGAAGTGATTAGATTACTGACCTTTTCAGGTATATAGTTTACTTCAGTTCTGATATCAGAACCCATAGCTAAACCAACAGATGATCTGTGGTAAGCGTGGCAATCTCTAGTTGTACTAGAAAGCGACAGACCAGAGAAAGAGAACCATAAGAACCCTAACCATCTCTTAGCCGTCATACCACCTGAATATGGTAGTTCTTTTTCACCGATATACTCTGCTCTTGAGAATTGGTCAATTTGTAATAAATCTGCCCAACCTGCTGAAGATACAACAAAATATCTTTGTCCATCATCAGGAACATCAGCTTCGCCGAAATTTTCGTAAACTGTTAACGCCTTTGCAAGTGTAAGACCTGCAGAGCCGTGTACGACATTGTTACTATTAGACCCTGCATCTAACACATCAACAATAAGTTGATCTGTTTTTCTACCTAGAGCAGAAGCCGCCGATTGTGAAAGAACTTGTCTTTCATCTATGTTAGTTTTCAACTCATCTAATCTATCAACATAATCCGCCGCATAGAAATCAGATAGAGTTACATCAACTGTATTGTGAGTTATTTCCATAGTTGGAACATTAGCGTGTCTTGATTTCTCAGTTGCACTACCTTTGCCCACCTTTTGGAATCTCGCTTGATTGCCTTTTACATTATTAAGCTGTCTTACTGTATTCCTCAGTTTAGAACCCATACGCTGATACGCCATATGGACTTCTGATTCAAACTGCTTAATAAAGGCAGTAGTAATGGAAGTTGCCATAACTATCTCCTAATAAAGTTAATATTACAGTTCAAGAATTGTCCATAGTTTGATTCATTCGGGTTTTCCATATAGGGCCACATAAATCATCAATGGGTTCCACTTGAGTCTTTTCGCAAGACTCATAGTAAAAATATCTTACTTTTACATTTTTGACAAGTAGTGGTTCATTTTGGAATTTAAATCCTAACCATTTAAGCCATCTTATAGTTTGTGTTTGTTCTTCTGTAACGAAGTTATGCAAGTGTTGGTAATGAGAAATTGTCCAATTAAATGCCCGTTTTGTCTGGCGTAGGAATCGCATATTCTTCATTACATCTTCACCACTAAGAAACCAACAAGTAGCTTTTGTTTTATGACCTTTAATAGGAACACACCCCCACATTGCAATAGGTTTCTTGTCATCAAAAATTGTCCAAGTTATTGTATTTGGTCGGTTTGCTCTAAATGGATATAATAGTGCCATAAGTGGATCAAGACCAAATAATGCTATCTCAAACCTATCTTTACTCTTCATATGCAATGCTAATTCAAAAGCATCATCAGGCGTAGCAAGGTCTTGATATATCATCTATAGAGTCTAGCAAATGCATCATCTACTTTTCTTACAAAAGATTCATCTCTTTCTTTTGGGTCAAAGTAGCGAGGGTCTTTCATCATCCCTCTTACATCTTCTAGAGTAAGTTTATTTAGAGGTTCTTGTTGTTGATAAGAAGATATATTCTCATTTCTCATTTGCATAATTTTTTCTAGTATTTCAATACCTTCTGCAGTTGTACCTATAGTTGAACTAAGGTATTCGTGTTCATCTGGAGAAAAGTATGCTTGTGAAAAACTATCTACAGCTTGTATTCTTGCCTGAGCATTTTCTCCTAATTTTTGTATTTCTGCATCTGCATTAGGAGCGTACTCTCCCATCATATCAATATATGCATTAATACCATTTTCAAACATTTCTTGATCATATGCATTTTCTGCGCAATGACCTCGCCACCATTCTGTCATAGGATTTTCCATAACATCATCTTCTGTTATATGTTCTGGTAATGCAGGTAATTCATAATGTTCTGGAACTTCAGAATCAGCTTCTTGTGAAAGTTCATCTATAATTTGATCTCTAAGTTCATCTTTGTTACCACCAACATATTTTTCTAATTCTTTATATCCTTGTTCTAAATCTTCTTGTGATTTAAATTTACCAAGAATTAAGTCATCTGCTGTTGGTTGAACCAAAGTATCATTTGGTCTTTCAGATAAATTTTGTGGTTCTTGTGGCTGTTGTTCAGCCGTTTGTTCAGTAGATTCTGTTACTTCTGCAGTATTTTCTTCTGCTTGTTCTGTATTATCTGACATCTTGTTTCTCCTTTATGATGTTTTGACTTCTTCCTTTATTTAGTCGGCGTTGTATTAAACCTACTATATAGCGTTGACCTTCAATATGTCTTAGTTGCTGATCGCTTATTTCTGAACCTGCAACAGCTTCTATTGTAATCATTCGTAGATATTTTAATACTTCTGCACCTGCATCAGTTTTAAATACACTTTCAAAGATAAAATTAAGACGGGTTTCTTCGTCAGGACTTCGTTCAAAATTATCTAATCCTACTATACGATTAGGTTTTGCTTTCATACTCTATTTATACTACTTTGTAATGTTTTGTAAAGCGTTAATGGAATCCCTTGGTTGCATACCTGTTTGCTGTAACCCTTGAACCATTTCTCCTATTTGACCCGCCGCTTGTCCCATTTCTTTATCAGAACGAATTAACTCTTCTGGAACACCTAGTTTTTTAGCTAAAAACTTAGCCGTTTCGTTTTGCTTAACAAGAATATTAGTTAATTGTGGGCCAAGTCTGGCTTGTAACATTCCTATAAATCTATCTAAAGTAGCAACATCTTGTTGTTGTTGTGCTTGTGCAAGTGGCGAAGAGGATCTTATTTTTATTTCTCTACCATTAACAGTTGGAATTTGTATTCGCCCTTGTTTCTTTAATATATAAACTACTCGTTGTAATACAGGATTAACAAGTTCTGCTTGTAATCTTCCGAATGCCGCACCTATTTGACGAGAAAGGTCAGCCATTCGTTCTGCTACTTCTGTTGCTGACATAGGTGTCTTTTCGTTTGGCGTACCTAACATATCATTATATAGTGCCTTCTTTATATTTTGTCGCATATCTCGTAATACTAAATCTGAAACCTGAAAGTTTCCTGCAGGTTGAACAGGTGTAAGTCCACTACTGCCAACAGCTTTTGGTATGATTGTTCCGGGAATTAATTGAATATTATCAACATTAATTACACCATCATCTTCTACTTGATACATACCAGATATTGCCATTTGTGCATTTTCTAATATCAATTCAATAACAAGATTAGAAGTTTTAATTGCAGGTAGAGCAAGTTGTAGTGGCCCTCTTCCATATACTTCACCTGCACATTTACTCCATCTATATATTAAATATGGATTTGATCCCATTCCTTTAAATGTTTGTGAAAATAATTCTGCTTCATATGTTTCTGAAATAACACAGAATTGATATTCTTCTTCTTTTGTATTGTTATAATTACGATAAACTATTTCAATAAGTTTACATTCTGCATCTGGATTCTTGCCCATTTCTTCCATCATCCGTGCAGGTAATTTTGCATTAGGATAAGCATTTAATATTTGTCTAAATTTAATTCTTCTTTCTCTAAATATATGATCTATCTTTTCGTCGTGTCCTGCATCTAATAATAAATGAGGTAAAGGGATTGCTTTAAATTTTATTGGGTGTACAGCATCACCCTCTTCAACAAGTAGACATCCTGTACCTACTGCGCAATCTAAAAAGGTTTCGTGAACTTCTTGTGAAAAATTTGAGTTTTGTAAAATTTCAAATACATATTCAGTAACAGTATCTAACATTTCGTTTACTTCTTTTTGTTCATCTTTTGGAATTTCAGTACCACTTGTAAACTCTGCCCATCTTGCATAGTTTGGTACAATGCCTGATTGTAAACGAGATGCAAACTCTTGAACTCCTACAACAGCAGTTTCATCAAAGATTCTTTCACTTCTTCTTTTTGCTATACTTTCTGAATAGAATGATTCCCTTTGAGGTAAAGCATATTCATAGCAATCTTCAAAGATAGGAATCCATTGATCTTTTATTGCTTGTGCTCGTCTATATTTAGCAAGAAGTTGTTTGACCTTTGATTCCGAAAAATCAACAGGTGCTTGAGGTATGACATCTACAACCATTTACACTCCAAGAGTGCCACGACTAACTGTGCCTTGTACTGCTAAATAACCCGATCCACTTCTTCTTCCTGACATAAGCGACCTTCTGCCTCTTCTACCAGAAACTTCTGCAAGTGTATCTTGATATCTTTCTTCTTTCAACTCAGACTTCTCTCTCAACTGCTTCCTCCTATCTGCCGCTCTCTGTGCCCTTTGGGATGCAGAGATTGGAGGAGGAGGAGGAGGAGGAGCAGGTCTTGAGCCACCGCCACCACCACACATAAGCTATCTCCTTCTTTCATAAATGCTCTTGGGTTTTACATCAAAAACATTAAAATTTTTTTTAGCTATTATAGGTTTACTATATTTAGTACCGATTGTCAAAGACCTACCTTCACCTGCACCAAGTAATAAATATTGTAAAGCGTCGTGTACATGCGAAAATCTATTTTTATTTGGTCGATCATCATAGCGTTCACCAGATACTTGAAGTCGTCTATAATGATATCCACCTGCAAATCCTCTAAGTAAATTAATACAACTTTTATCAATAAGAATACCTGATTCACCATCTACCATTCTATTAAGACAAGTAGCTACAGACTCTATTCGCAATGTAACATCATTACTTGGAGCAGGTCGGGCAGTAATACCTTTACCTCTTAGTATTTGAAATGGTGTGCTTTCATCTGTTTGTACTCTATGATCTCCTGCAGGATCTCCAAATATATAAAAAGTTCTAGGATGATATCGTGCCATAGATTGTTTCATTAAATCAGAAAATTTAACAATACCCATATCTTCTGCTACAAGTTCTTCAAATACTATCCATCTGGTTCTTATCTTTTGTGCAAAAACACAAGCAGGTGTAAGACCAAAATCAATCCCCATATAAACAGGAAGATGTTCTGCAAGTGCAAGTTCACCTTTAGCCATATGTACATCTTGTCTATATGATTCATATACGGGTTTACCATCTTCAACAGTACCAAGTTTATTAAGAACATATACATCTATCCACGATTTTGTTTTACCACGGATAATATTACTATAATAATTCTCTGTAAGATTCTTTCTATTCTCAGATACTTCAGATTTTTTATATTCTTGTATCTCATTGTTTTTATTTTTTATTTCTAACATAGCAGGTGGTTGATTAAAAAATTTCCAATTATCTGGCTTAATCAACATCTTAGCTTCTTGTTTACTTATATAATCAGGTATAACAGTTTCACCTGCCATAATTGCCCACCAATGATCGGTATCAGGTGGATTGGTATCGCAAACGACTCCATACCAAGTTGGGCCACCATCACGCATAGATGGAAAACGACCAACACGCATAGAACAAGCATCAACAATACTTTTAGGAATCTCTCGTGCCTCATTGATCCATACTCCTGTAAGTTCCAAAGACAGTAATTTCTTAACATCTTCAGGTCTATCTAACGCTAGAAAGATTACCTCACAATCAATATCCCCTTTTTTTAGTCTGTGTGTATAAGGTACACTCCAAGTAAAGTTTCCCCAATCTTCTTCAGGAAACCAATCTAGCCAAGTTTTTATTGTAGTAGTTTTAAGTTGAGGGTTAGTATTACGAATGACCGCCCATCTAGTTTTGCGAATCCCTTCATCATTCGGCTTTTGTGATATAGCTCGTTTTATTATTTCAATACAACAAGCTACAGATTTACCAGAGCCAACAGGCCCTCGTATTCCTCTAAAGAAAGTATCGTCTTTTAAAAAGTGTTTTATTGTATCGCCGTCTGGCTTATAACTTAGTGATGCCATAATTAACTGCTAGTTCATATAGTTTTTCTCTAGCTTCTTCCGATAGAGATTCTATGATTCTATCAGCTTCGTGATTATTCACAAAGTCTTTTGGGTAATGTTTCATATGTTGTGATTTAACAACAGTACGAAGTGTTTCTATTTCTCTTATAGAATATTTAGTAAATATTGTCATACCTTTCTAAATCTCCTTACTTTTCTTGCGATTGACTTAGGTTGTTTACTAAACTGTTTTCCACTAGCTTTGTCTTGTCTTTTCTTTGCCGAGGTTTTCGCATATTCTTTTGATGATAAATTTTTAATAGCTTTTTCGGGTAAATACCTTTCACCTGTATCTGAAGATTTTTTACCTGATTTTGTACGCCATTTTTGTTTAGACCATTTGGATAACGAGTTGCTAGATTTTTTGCCACCCTTATAGCCACCACCTGCTTTTTTGTATGCTTTGACAGCCGCTTGTGCTTTTCTGCCAGACCATTGACCTGCGGCCGTTCCGTGAGATGCTTGTGCTTTTACACGAGCAACAATTCTTTTCCATAGAGAAGGATTTGATTTTGTAGCTGAACTCATAACTAATATATTTTTTTACCAAAGCCACCTTTTAATATTGTATTAGATAATGGTACACCACCTCTGCCACCACTACCTTTTCTTTTTCTTTTATTTTCGTGTAATTCTTTCATTTTAGCATCCGCTACTTCTTTATTAGTAAATCCCGGAAAGTTTTCTTTTGCTCTAAACTCTTTTTTTACTTGTCTTTTTTTTCGTAATCTTTTTATTTTTGACTTTAATTTCTGTTGTTTCTTTTTTTTTGCTTCTTCTTCAAGTTCTTTTTTTAATTGTTCTCTATACTTTGGACTAACTTTGTCTAATTGTTTTTCAATTTTACCGGCTTCTGTATCTCTACGAATTTCGTCATAAACCTTTTTGTACTCCCTAGCCATTACTTTTTTCTCCTGTTTGTGCTACGACTAACAACTCGTAGGTTACTTTTTTTATTATTACGAGGATTTCCATCCTTGTGGTCTATATCTTTATTATCATTTTTTTTAACTTTTTTCAATCGTAGTGCTAACCTTCGTACTTTGTTTCTATTAGCACGATCTTTTTTTGACGAAGATGAGGATTGGAACTTGTCGTATTCTTTTCGGTAATTACGCTTTGTCATTACTGTTCAAAATGTGTGCCTTTGCCATTTGGTAGGCCGTTTCTTTTGAATGACCTTTCATCATTTTGTATTCAGCGTAGTCTTTGATTTGTTTCATTCTGTGCAATTCAAGGTCTGCTTTTTCTGTGCGAACCATTGCTTCTGCTAATTTTGCACTTCTTCTTTGTGCTTTAGTTTCTTCTTTCTTTTCTACCTTTGGCACCAGATACCGTTGCTTTCTTTTTGTTTTTTAAATCTCTACGAGCTTTGAGTCGTGCTTTAACTTTTTTCATTTGCTCTCGCATTTTTCTTGCTCGTTCATTATCTTTTTCTGATTTACTTCTATTTAAAGCATCTATTTTTTCATTAAAAGAAAGTTTATCAAATTCTTTTTTTGGTGTGTTTGGTCTTGCTTTAGCTTCAGGTTTGTCTGCCTTCTTTTTTATAGATGGTTTATTATCTTTTTCTATTCGTCTTTCTTTATCTGATGTAGATCGTTTATTATCTTTTTCTATTCTACGACCTTCTTTTGATCTAAAATCACCTGCTGTACCACCTTTAGGATTGTTAGCAATAAGAAATACTCTACCTTTTGGTGCCATTGGAAATTTATTATTTTTAAGTTTAGTAACAGTTTTATTACCTTTTTGCTCTGTCTGTCCAAACTCTTTATCAAAAGACTTCCTACCCATTGCTCTAAGTTTATAGTTTGTAGGGTATTTGCGAAGTGCTTGACTATATGTCATATTTCTAAATTCTTTCATAATGTTATTATTTCTTTTTTTTGTAGTTTGTCAACTATCGCAATATTCTTCTTGGTAAAAAATTGTTTACTCCCATTAAACTTGTTCGGGATCTTGGTCTATTTATACCTAATCTTTTTTTGGAAACAGGAGGGCGTGCTTTTACTTTTTGCATTTGTTTATATTGTTTATCAGTTACAGGGCCACTTCCATCAGGGTTAAACCCGTACTTTGGTGTAAATCTAAGTAATGATTTACCTAAACCAAACATAGTATGATACTCTTGTGATAATCTATCGTGTTCTTTTTGATTTCGTGGCTTTCTATCTAAAGCGTATTTTAATCCACTAAGACTATTATCTAACAATCTTTTTACGAGGTTAGCCATTAGCTTTTACTTTTTTTAGCTAAGATAAGTATCTTCCTTTGTATGTTTTTAGGGAGATCCTTAAAATGAAATAATTTTTTGCTAGACGCACTATGCGTTTTTCCTGAATGGAGTTCACCATTCGGCATCTTATGAGAACCTCCTGAGTGAACTTTTCCTGCTTTAGTATAATGTTTTACGCCTTTCATTAGTAACCCTTTTTCATAGGTTTCTTTTTTTTCTTTATAGGCATTTTTTTATTAGGCATTTTTGCTCCTTTTCTTTTTGTTTTTCAATCGTATTGACATTGCTTTAGCTTTACGCCGTGCATCTTCTTTACTTGATGCACCCCACGCTCTTAATGACAAAAGTAAACGAGTTGGTCTACCTTTGCTATCTTTTTCGGGGCCGGGCATATTTCCCATTCTAGCTAAGAAAGATGCTCGTCTTGGATTATCTCCTGACTTAACAGGTGCTTTTAATGTACCACCCGTTTGTGCCTTGTAAGATGCACGACCTTTTGCATTTAATCCTCCTTTAGGATTCTTACCTGCTTTCCGTGTCCAAGCGGGTGAAGGCATTAGAATATCACCCAGATCAAAATGTTAATTATTATGTATGTAGTCATAACCGAACCTTAACAGAAATAAAAAAAAATGCAACGAACCTTGAAAGACTCTAATGAGTGAGTAGGACATATATACAGCCAAGCTATCTGTTTTCTGAACCCCCCTATGGTGAAATAGGGAGGACAAGAAAACACCATCTGGCTGAGTAATCATATGTGCACAGATACAGAAAACCTTTTGACGACAAGGGCAGGGTTACTTCAAGTCTATGTTAATACTGAAATCTCCTTTGACCAAGTGCTGATGTTTATCTGGTGCTTTGAATCCTGCCCTGTCTAATATGTCCTTAGATGCTTCCAACTGTACATACTCCGACTTAGCTGAACTGCATAGGTCAAGTAGTCTATGTTGTGCTTTGACGGCGGACATACCAAGGTTCTTCTGAATCTGCTCAAACATATACTGCTGTACCTCTGGTTTTCGTAGCATACGGGAGGCACTTACTCTTGAACTGTTTCCCTTGTAACCTGCTACTTTGGATGCTTCGGTTATAGTACAACCAGAGGCTACGAGCGTATCAACAAGTTTTCGGGCTTTCGGAGTAATCGTGTTTGCTTTTTGTTTAGCAACGGACATACTCTTCATATATCAAGTATCGTTGAAAAAGTCAACATACTCCGAAAGGCGTTGTGTTATGACATATGATTACTCCCATTAAAAAACGCCAAGTCCGACTACCTATGTATAATTAATTTTTGTAGTGAATCAAGAACTTCGCAGATACTTTTGTTCTGGTGATTCAGATTCTCTTGTCGGACTTGGTTCATATGGTGCGAC
>CESF01014284.1_pt1 | contig 13862 bp, 10 predicted proteins | sample 356331 | NCBI WGS metagenome assembly CESF01 (sample SAMEA2621779, study PRJEB7988) | marine metagenome | biome: marine biome (ENVO:00000447); feature: surface water layer (ENVO:00002042); material: "saline water (ENVO:00002010), including plankton (ENVO:xxxxxxxx)" | depth 5 m
GATAAAGCACAAAGAGGTGGTATTATTACTTGGGTCTTACTTATCTCCGTAGCACCACTACTAATTGGACTACCTATTGCTTGGTATGCACACTTTATTGGATTAGCACTAGGGTTTATTTATGCAATAATTAGAAAGTAAATATAAACTTAGATTAGTTTATATTTTCATAAAATAAGTTACTATACTCATTACAACTAAAACTATTGCTAAGGATATAAAGATATCTTTTAGTGTTACTGATGGGTTTAGTATTCCACAATAAGGGCATTGTCTTTTTTTAGCTTCGATTTCTCTCTTGCAATTTTTACACTTAACTATTTTGTATCCTTTTTAAAGAAATTTTAAAATATTATCTTTTAAGTGCTATATAAATACTTAATAAATAATCTTGTTTATTTTATTAAACAAAAATTAGATATTATTAATAACTTATTAAGGAGATTATTAGGTCTAATGAAAGCACAAGTAAAAAAATTATTAAGAATTATTAGATTTACTCCAATAATTATTATACTTATTCTAAGTACCTTATCTATTATAATATTAATCAATGAACAAAAGAAAGAAATAGAAGAAGAAAAAAAGAATATTGAAAAGCAATTTTTATTAACAGAAAAAGAAAGAATAAAAACTGATCTTACTACTGTTTACACTTATTCTAAATTACTTATAAATTCATCAGAAGATGAACTAAGAAAAGATTTAAAAAGTAAGATAAATAATGTATATAAAATCATGGCAAATATATATATTAAGAATAAAGATAAAAAATCAAAAGCTGAAATTATTGCACAAATAAAAGAAGCAGTTGATACTATTAGATATAATGATGGTGATGGCTATTTTTCAATACATACTTTAGAAGGTATAAATATTCTTCAACCTGTTAATCGAAGTTATGAGGGAACAAATATATTTAATAGAAAAGATAGTAAAGGTACTTATCCAATACAAAAAGCAATCAAAATTGCAAAAACAAAAGGTGAAGGATTTTTTAACTGGTATTTTCTTAAACCTAGTGGCGGTGAATCAAAAGAATTTGAAAAACTTGGAATTGTAAAGTTATTTGAACCTTATGGGCTTATTATTACTACTGGTATATATAGAGGAGACTTTGAAAATACTTTAAAAAACAAAATGTTAAATTATATTTCACAAATAAAATATATAAATAATGGTTATGTATTTATAATTAGATTTAATGGTGATATAGTATACCATCCATCAAAGAAAGCTAAAAATGCTAATATATTTAATGAAAAAAGATTTGCTCATATGAGTAATATGTATAAAAATCTAATATTAAAAGAAGGTACTGATATAGATGACTATTTCTTAATTACTCCAAAAGTTCTAGAAGGAATTGCTACAAAGGAAACAAAAATAACCTATTCAAAAAGAATTGATGATTTGGATTGGGTTATTGGAACAAATTTCAAACTATCAGATGCAAATAGTATTATTGAAAAAATGAAAATTAAAGAAGAAAAGAAGTATGAAAATTATAAAAAAGAAATACTTTTTTATGGATTGATTCTCACTATAGTTCTTATAATTATTTCATTCTTTGTTTCTAAACTTTTAGAAAAAGAATTTTTAAAGTACAAAAATAGAATTGAAGAAGAAAAAGACAAATTACTTCTTTCTCAAAGAGTTGCTAAAGTTGGAGATTGGCAATATAATCTAAATACTAATAAGTCATATTTTTCGCAAGAAGTTAAAAAAATGTTTGGAATAAAAGAAGTAAAAGACAATATCTTTATTGATTATTTAAGAACAGTTTTACATAAAGATGACTTGAATAGAGTTATGAAAGCCTTTAAAAATACTATAGAAATAGGTGAAGATTATCATCAAATTTATAGAATATATAGACCTAATAATGAAATTCGATGGATAAGTAGTAAAGCTACACTTGATAAAGATAAAAAATGGATAAAAGGTGTTTCTCAAGATATAACAGAATTAAAAGAATTAGAAATTGATAAAATAAAAAAAGATGAATTAGTATACCAACAAAGTAAAATGGCCGCAATGGGTGAAATGCTTGGAAATATAGCGCATCAATGGAGACAACCCTTATCTACAATTTCTACTGCTTCTACTGGAACTAAGTTACAAAAAGAGATGAATTGTTTATCTGATGAACAATTAGACTCTGCATTGGTAACTATAAATAATTCTGCTCAATATTTATCTCAGACGATTGATGATTTTAGAGGTTTTTTTAATCCAAGTAATAATAAAATTAAAGAATTTGATATTCTTGATACTTTTATAAGAACTTTAAAATTAATAAGTGCACAGTTTAATGCAAAAGATATAGAAATAATAAAAGTTATTAAACCCCAAAAACTTTCATCAATAGAAAATGAATTAATACAAGTTTTAATAAATATTCTAAATAATTCTAGAGATGCATTAATCACAAAAGAAAAAGGGAAAAGACTACTTTTTATTAATACTTATACTAAAGAAAAAAATCTATATATTGAAATATTAGATAATGCAGGTGGAATTCAAAAAGATATTATAAATAGAATTTTTGAACCATATTTTACTACAAAGCACAAATCACAAGGTACCGGGATTGGTCTATATATGAGTCAGGATATTATTTCAAACCATTTAAATGGTTCCCTAAGTGTTTCTAATAAGAGTTTTGTTTATGAAGATGTTCCTTATATTGGTGCCTGCTTTACTATTGGAATTCCTTTAGCATAAATATAAAAACTATTGCATTCTGTAATAAAAAAATAAAAAATAAAAAATATTTAATATAATACACTTTATAAATAGGAGAGTGTATTGTTTATTCATTTGGATTTAGATTGTTTTTTTGTATCTGCTCATAGAACTATTGATGATAGTTTACTTCATATTCCAGTAGCCGTTGGAGGTAGAAGTAATTTAAATATATTTTCTACAAAAAAAGAGATTAGAAAAATTTCATCAAATGATGGAGCTTTTGTATCTTCTATTTTAACAAATGAAGGTCAAAAAACTTTCAAAGAATATTTTGTAGATGAAAATGGGAAAATCAGAGGAATAATCACAACATCTTCGTATGAAGCAAGAGCTTATGGTGTAAAAACTGCAATGAGCGTGAATGAAGCTTTAAAACTGTGTCCACACTTAAAAATGCTTTCGCCTAATTATCCTTTATATCATGACTTATCAAAGAAACTAAAAGAGTTATTAATAAAAGAAATACCACTTGTTGAACAGTTTTCAATTGATGAATTTTTTGGTGATTTAAGTGGATATATAGATGAAGATGAGGTAGTCTCTTTTTCCTATAATCTAAAAGATAAGATACAAAAAGAGTTAGGTCTTCCAATTTCTATAGGTATTGCAAACACAAAGTTTTTATCAAAACTAATAACAGAATATGCAAAACCAGATGGTGTTAAATATGTAAGTAAAGATAATATTGGTAATTTTATAAGAAATATTCCAATAGCTGAATTTCCAGGAATTGGAAAAGGTTTTCAAAAAAGACTAAAAGGTTATGGTATTAAAACTCTTGGTGATATTAAAAGTAATCAAAAGCTTTTTTATTCATGGAAAAAGCCAGGAATTGAGCTTTATAATCGAGTTTGTGGAATAAGAGATAATAAACTTACAACCTTTAGAGAAAAAAAATCTATAGGAATAGGGCGAACATTTGATTGTATTTATGATAGAACTGAATTAAAAAGAAGAGTCGTGATACTTGCTCGTTACCTGTGCTTTTTAGTTAAAAAAGCAAATAAAAACCCCTTAACATATGCAATAAAAATAAAATATGAATCAAATATTAAATCAAAAGATTATATAAATGTAAATACCGTATTTAATGAACTTGATTTTAAAAATCATATGCAAGAACTTTTTATTAAAAATGATAATCATCCTAGTCATGGAGTTGTACAGTTAAATATTACAGTATCAAACTTTGCAAGAGCAAATGAATATACATATAATCTTTTTGAGCATGAAACTGATGCTAAAAAAAGTGCATTAACAAATCAAATGCAAAAACTAAGAGATAAGTATGGAATTGATATTATAAAAAATGCAAATGAAATGAAGAATGAGTAGCCATATTTTAAGTTATCTTTTCATTAATACTGAAATGATATAATAATAAAAAAACTAATTGGAATATAAATGAGTTTAAAACAAATTATAAAAGAGAATGCTAACAAAGCATTTGATTATCCAAAACTAAAAAGCCAAAAATTAAAAGATGCTGTAAACTCTAAAATACGAGAAAAGGCAGTTTTAGCGACAAAAGCAAGGTTAGTTGAAAATCATAAAACATTTGATGATTATAGTGATGAGCAATTAGAAGTTATTATTGCTGATGAAGAGAGAAAAATCATTGATGATTTAAAAACAAAATCTTTGGTAGTTGCTTTAGCTGCTTTAGGTTTAAACTTTTTTGTCTAAGGGCTTATTATGTTTAGACAAGTAAAATCTGCACTTTTCTGGTACTACTTAATCAAGTTTAGAAAAAGGATAATTCTAATTGTATTACTTCTGATTATTGCTTTATTTGCAAACTCTATTTATGCTGATGTTGTTCAGTATTTGACCTTGAAAAAAAAGTTAGAGTTTTTAGAAATTGTTTTATTGGCTAAATGGATTATTATTATATTTAATATAGTTTTCTCTATTTATTTACTTCTTACTATGTTTAAAAAAGAAGAAGAAAAAGTACCTCAAAAGAAAAAAGAAAAAATAAAAGAAAAAGAGAAAGAAAAAAAAGATTTCTTCTCTTCAAGTGAAAAATTTACAGAACGAGAAAAACAGTTTTTACATAAAAAAAAGTTAAAAACTAAAGCAGATATCTTAGTAGATAAATAGAAAATCAATTCTATTTATCTAACTCATCGAAGAGAGTTTTTCGGATACTAAATCTACTACTTCTTCATCTTTTTTTAATAGAATAGTTTGAGTAGGATAAGCAAAATCACAATTATTCTTTTTAACTAAAGCTTCAAGTTTAATCAAAACATCTTCTTTAGTAATTAGCCATTCTTCCCAATCTGGACTTCTTGAGAAACAATATATTAAAATATCAATAGATGAAGCTCCATAGGAATCAATATATACTAATAAAGTCTTTTTAATACCTATTAAATCGTCTTGTTTAATAGCTTCAAATATTCTTGTTTGACCCGATTTAGTATTTGCAGAAGATGCAATTCCTGGATGATGTTCAAGCATATTTAGAATATCTTTTTTTAATTGAACAATATCTTCCATTTTACTATCATAAGTAACACCTAGGTTCATTTTTATTCTTCTACCAACTCTTCTTTTAGACCAGTTTGTAATTGGTGTATTTGCTAATTCGGTGTTAGGAACTGTAATCATTGCATTATCAAAAGTTCTAATTCTTGTAGTTCTCATTCTAATATCTACAACAGTACCTTCAACATCACTTGTTTTAATCCAATCCCCTTGAGAAAAAGAGTTATCTGTCATAATATTTAATGAGCTAAAGAAATTTGCTAGTGTATCTTTAGAAGCTAATGCAATAGCAATACCACCAACTCCAAGTGAAGCTGCGATTGCTTTTATATCAATTCCTAATTGCGTAAATAAAAATAAAATTACTAATAAAATTAAAATGATTTTTATTATTCTTAAAATAAATACAATCATTTCTTTTCTAACATTAGGATATTTTTCTAATAAATTATGAGCATAAATACTAATACTATTATTTAAAATTGCATAAAGTCCCCAAGTTAATAAAGCCATATATGTAGTATTTATCCATGGCATTATTTTATCAATTAATTCAGGGTCATCTACAAGAATAAACACAGATATTTGAATACCTAATAAATACAAACTTAGCTTTAAAGGAGTATCAATAGACATACGTAAATATTGTCTAATTGCTTCACTATCCGAATGTTCGCTACTTACAAAAAACCTTGCGATTAAATTAGCAATTATACTAATAATTTTTAAGTTTAAAAGTCTTAGTATTCCCATAATAAAAATTACAACAACAATTTCACCAATAGAGAATTTTAGATGATAAGATGTAAGTCCTGAGATAAATGATATTCCATAAATTGAATCAATTTTATTTACTAAATATTGTAAGTTAAACTCATCAATAAAAAAGTTTGTTTTTCTAAAACTTGACATATTATCAAATAAGTATTCTAATACAAAAGTTTGAATATGAGTTTGATTATATAATTCAATATAATTCTCAGTAAACGCACTTGAGATATAGTTTTTATTATTTAACTCTTCCTCATAAAGTTTTGTATTTTCATCAATTAAATTTTCAGATTTTTCTAATTCTTTGAGCTTATTTTTTATAAGATTTTCAAAAAACTTTTTATCTTTATATTCTTGTTTTGCTAGAATGATATTTCTGAGCGTTTGTTCATAAGTGTATTCTTGCTTTAAATATTGTCTTTTTAATTCATCTCTTTTCATTGCAAGTATGTTTTTTTCAATTTTATTAATATTAATTTTATTTGTAAGAAGGCTTATCTCTTTTTTATAAGCTTTTACATCTATGGAAGGGTTTAAATATTTTTCACTATTTATATTAGTTACAACTTCATCTAAAAGTTTATTTTGCTCTTCTATTTGTCTTTCTACTGGACTTTTTTCAACAGCTTCAACAGCTTTTTCTTCTGGAAGATTTGAACTCTCTGGTACTTGTGTATTTTGAACTTGCTCAATTGTTTCAGTTTTTATTAGTTTTACTGGTTCTTTTTCAATATTTTGTGAATATAAAAATATTGGAAAAATAAGTATAAGTAAAGTTTTAAACAATAGATTTAAATGCATGGTTACTCCATCGTATAATTGTAAATTTAAATACTATTATACGATGTGTAGGCTTTACTTCTTACTAATAAACTTTGATTTGATTTCTACCATTATTTTTACAAAAATATAATGCTTTGTCTGCATCTTTTATCATCTCATACATATCATCGTGCATTCCATATGAAATACCTATTGATATAGTAAACTTTATTTCATGATTACTAGTTTTAATTATATTCTCTTCTATATTTTTTCTTATTTTTTCACAAACTATTTTTATATTTTTTAAAGATATGTATTCTAATAATAATACAAATTCATCTCCACCAAATCTAGAAATTAAATCAGAACTTCTTAGATTATTTTGCATTAATTTTACTAACTCAATAATACAAATATCACCAATGTCGTGGCCATATCTATCATTGATATATTTAAAATTATCAATATCAATTGTTATTAATGCTACATTTCTTTTATCTCTTCTGGCTTTGTCATAAATGGCACTTCCACTACTATGGAAATATCTTCTATTATATGCACCTGTCATAAAATCTTTATGTGATAACTCTCTTGTATTTTTAAAAAGTTGCATTATATGTAATAAAGAGTTTACTCTTACAGTAACTTCAGTTTTTGTAAAAGGTTTTTCAATAAAATCATTTGCTCCAAGTTTAATAACATTTGTTGCAATATGAGGATCTTCTGATGAGCTTGAAATAATTATACCAAGTTCATCTTTATCATATCTCTCTCTTATTTCACTTATTAGTGCAACATTTGAAGTTTTGTTTTTTTGTATATTATAATCAGCTAAAACTAAAGATATATTATTTTCTTGCTGTTTTAAAAGATACATTGTATCTTCAAAATTTTTTGCAGTAAGAACATTTAATTTCATATTTTCTAAAATTTCTTTTAATAAGTCTCTTTGTATCCTAGAGTTGTCAACAATTAAAACTGTAGTATCATAATTATCTAAGACTCTATTTATGGAGTTTATTGCGTTATTGATTCCTTTTTTCTCATCTTTAAAAATATAATCTAAAATATCATTATTTAAAAGTTTCATTTCGAGTTTTTTATCAAATATATTTGTTATAACTATTGTAGGTATATTATTCTTTAGGGTCAAATCAGCCATCTCTCCTTGACTTGCATCATATAAGTTAAGATCAACAATAGCAGCATGTATTGAATCTTTATTATTATGGATATATTCAATACCTTTTTTATAAGAAGTTGAAGTAAGTATTTTTATATTATGACTTAGGAATTCTATCTTTTCAATTAGAATTTTATTAATAATAATATCATCATTTACAAGAAGTATTTTTTTAGTTTCATTTTTCAATATTAAAGCTCCATAGATAGTTTTTATTTTAAAAGTAAATTATTATAAGTTGTCATTGTAGCAACTGCTGATAATGCAGTTAAAAGTAATTTATCATTATTATCAAAACTTACATATTTTTTATTTTTTATTTTATTTACTAATTGAATTACACCAAATAATTTACCTTCTGCACTGATAAGTGGAATAACTAACATTGATGAAGTTTTATAGTTATACTTCTTATCAAATTGTTTAACTCCATCAATATCTAACTCCTCTTGCTCATAAACATTATCTAAATTTATAAGCTTTTCTTCATAGGCACAGATAACAGAGATATTTTTTCTATTTACAGTTTTATCACTATTATGTATTCTTAATGATTCAAAGCTAAATTTATCATCTTTGTTATACTCATTGTGATTAATATTTAGTGACTTATTAATTGCAATTTTAAAATCTAATATATCTTTACTTTTGTTATATAAGTATAATGTTCCTCCATCAGCTTCTGATAATTCAATTGCACCTTTTAGGATAGTTTCTAAAACTATGTCATAACTTATTTGAGTTGAAATTTTATGTCCAATATCATTAAGATTATTATGAACTTTCTTTAAATACGCTATGTTCTCTAGTTCCTTCTTTTTTATATCTAGTTCTTCTACAACATCTAGAAATGATGAAACTAATTTATTTAAGCTAAAAGGTTTTATAAAATAGCCTTTTACTTTATGTTTATTTGCTTCTTCTTCATACTTAGAATCTTTATGTGAGGTAATTATAAATATAGGGATATCATTGTTTATTTTGCGAATCTTTTCTATTATCTCAATTTCTGTTATTTCAAATAAAGATATATCAGTAATTACTATATCTACTTTATTTTTATTAAATAAATTCAAAGCTTCGTTGGCATTTTTTGCATGATAAGTTGTTGCAAAAAGTTCTTTTAGATAATCTATCATTATATCTGATGAACTTTTCTCATCTTTTACATATAATACAGATAATTCTTTCATAAGTTTATATAATAGTTTTAATTTATCTTTTCCCATTTATGCTACCCTAACGTTTTAATATCCTTATTATAAATTAGAAATGTAAGGGAAAATTATTAATTTTCCTTACATTTAAGAGTGCTTAATTATTTTTGATATATAATATATTTATGAGAATATTATTTATTGAAGATGACTTGGATTCAGCTGAATTATTAGTTGATTATATGAAAGGTCATGACTATCAGATTACACATTGTGAGACGGTTACTAATGGTTTATCGTATTTAAAACAAAATGCTTATGATATTTTATTACTTGATTTAAATCTTCCTGATGATTTTGGACTTAAGATATGTGAAGAAATTAATAATGATTTTAAAATACCTATTATTATATTAAGTGCCTATTCTGACCTAGAAACAAAGTTAAAATCATTTGATTTAGGTGTAGATGATTATATGTCTAAACCGTATAACTTAAAAGAATTAAATGCAAGAATAAAAGCTGTTACTAATAGAAATAATCATAATAAAAAAATAAAAAAAGAAAAGATAAATAAAAATACTTTTCTTATAGAGAATAAAAAAATAACCTTTAAAAATGAAAAATTAAAACTTACTAAAATGGAATTTTTACTCTTAAAAGAACTTATTGAAAATAAAAATAATATTATTACAAGAGAGCACTTATTACAAAAATTTGATTTAGCAGAAAATAGTAGGTCTATAGATTATCATATAAATAATATAAGAAAAAAAATAGATGAAAATCTGAAGAAACCTAAGTATTTAATTACAGAATATGGAAGTGGTTATAAACTTATCTTTTAAATACTAATTTAAAACTAACACCATCTTTTTTATTAATAACTTTTATCTTTCCATGCATTTCATCTTCTATTATTAGTTTTGACATATATAAGCCAAGACCTGTACCATTTTTTTCTAACTTTGTTGAGAAATATGGTTTGAAGATATTTGTAATAATACTCTTTTTGATACCTCCTGCATTATCTGATATATCTATAATTGTTTTAGTTTTTGTTTGTTCTAGTGTAATTACTAATTTTTTATATGTAATATTATTTTCTACTAATGCATCTTTGGAATTTGTAATAATATTTATTAAAGCTTGTGCAAATTCGTTTGGATAGCCAATAATTTTAACATTTTTTTTGAATTTTAGTGTGGTTTTGATATTTTCATCAAGTAGTATAGGATTTAAAATATCAAGTACTTGGTCTAAAATATCGTTTACAGAAAATTTAACTTTTGATTTGTTTGGTTTGAAAAAGTTTCTAAAATCATCTATTGTTTTAGACATTGTATTTATTTGTTTATCACCTTTATTTATATACTCTTGAAGTTTTTGTTTATCAAGTTTATTATCTTCATATTTAAAGAGTATATTTTGTAAAATTAATGATAATATATTAATAGGTTGTCTCCATTGATGTGCTATCATTGATATCATTTCACCCATTTGTGCATGTCTTGACTGATGAAGCATTAAAAGTTGTTGTACTTTATTTTTATTTACTTCTGTAGTAATTCTATCTTCTAATGTACTATTTAATTCTTTTATCTCATTTTCTACTTTTTTAAGTTTTGTAATATCAGAGATAATTACTAAATGGCAATTTTTTTCATCATAAGCTAATGGAACAAGAGATAATAAAACATTTAATGTTTGGTTAAAAGGAGATATATATTGTGTTTCATAGTTTATTAATTCTCCAACTTTATATAAGGTTTGTGAGATTTCATCATTTTCATTTGTTCTAGCATAAATAATATTGATATTACTATTTACAAGTTTTTCTAAAGGAATTGTATATTGAATTGATGCGTATTCATTGGCAAAGATTATATTTTTGCTTTTATCTTCAATAATCATAATTGGTACTGGAATATTTTCTAATATATTTTTTAATTTAGATTTTTCTTTTTCAATAAGTTTCCTAGATTTCAAGATTTGGTAATTCCACAAAGTTCCTAGCATAAAAATAATAGTTATAAAGATTAATATTTTATAAAATACAGAAGGATCTATACCTTCTTTTGTAGATAAAACCCATTTCCTATATATCATATTTTTTTCATCATTATTAATAGAACTAATTGCTTTATTTATAGGAGAGAGTAACTCCTTATGCTTTTTGCTTATCATTAGTTTTAATTCAAAAAATAAATTTGTTGTTCCCGTAATTTTAATATGATCACTAAAACTCTTGTTTATATAAAACTGCAAGGAGGGTAAAATATCGACAGCTGCATAAACCTTCCCTTTTTTAACAAGTTCTAATGCTTCTTTTGTATTATTTGTGAATATAAATTTGATATGAGGATACTCTTCTTTTAAAAGATAATAAGAACTATATCCTTTTCCAACTGCAACTTTTTTTCTCTCAAGTAATGAAGCATTAGGAATGAATTTTTTATCATTTGTTGTTGCAATTGCAATTGGAAATTTTTCATAAGTATTTGAAAATACTGAATACTCTTCTCTTTCTTTTGTATTTGTTGTACTAAAAGTTAAATCACTACTACCTTTTTTTATTGAATTTATTACATCAGTAAATGATGTTTTTATTGAAATATGGGATTTTAAATCTAGTTTATTACTAATTAGATTAAAATAATCAGTACTAATTCCTGTAAGCTTATTTTCTTCTGTATCAAAATTAAAAGGTGCCCAATTATTTGTTGTTGCTACTTTAAATATATTTTTATCAATATATTCTCTTTCTTTTTTAGTGATTTTTTGATTAATATAATTATAATTAACAAACCATTTTTCTTCAAGCTTAGTCTTTTCATTATAAGAGATATTATCCATAGCTTTATTTAGGATATTTATTAGTGTTTTATTGTCTTTTTTTGTTGCTATTCGAAGTTGAAAATTGTTAAGTGATTTCTTTTTTAAGTTTATTTCAGCTGATGCACTTACATTATTTATTATATGTTTTTTAAGGATAGTTTCTGCTACTTCAGGAGTTGCAATTGTTGCAAAGACTTCATTAAAAGAGACAGCTTTTAATCTGTTTTCTATGTTATTAAAATATTTAATTTTTATTTCGGGATAGTGTATTTTTAAGTATTCAGTAATAGCAAAATTATCTTCCAGAGCAATTGTTTTGCCTTTTAATTCATTAATTGAACTTATTGAATTATTTTTTTTTGTATAAATTCTAGGTTTTGATATTTTATATGGCTTTGTAAAATCTAAAAATTCTGAACGTTTATGTGTTTTAACAATATTAAGCATAATATCTAATTGATTATTTTGCATCATTGTTAAAAACTCACTCCATGATGGACCTGAAATATATTTGATTTTTATACCAATTTTATCTGCTAATAAATTCATATAATCTATTGAAAAACCTAATGGCTCTTTATCATAAAAGTTAAAAGGTATCCATGCATTTTCATTATGAACACGCAAAACTTGATGATTTTTAATCCATTTTTTTTCTTTTTCTGTTAAGTTTATTTTTTGATTATTTATTTTTAATAATACTTCATTTGCACTAGAAAAAGTTGAAAGTAAAAAGAAAGTTAAAATTAATAAATATTTCATTTCTCTCCTATGTATGGAACATCTTAAAGCATTGTAACATAAACATATTAAGACTATTTTGTTATTTCTTGAATTATATTGCTATAATATAGCCAAGGAAAGTAAGATGCTCAAAAATTTTTTATTTATTATTTTATTCTTTATGCAGATTCAACTACTTGCAATATCAAAAGAGGTTTTTGTTGTAAGTGAAAGTTGGGAAGAATATACAAACAAAGATGGAAGTGGATTGTATTTTGATATTGTAAAACTTGTTTATGAACCAATTGGCATAAAGGTTAAAATTAAGATATATCCATATACTCGTGCTGTGCAAATGGTTAAAAAAAAACAAGCAGATTTTTGGTTAGGTTCTTTTTTTAATGAAGAAGATTATGCACTATATCCTAAATATCATTTTGATAAAGATATAGTATCAGCAATGTTTAAAAAAGATAAATATAAAGAATTTAAAGGTATTGAAACCCTTAGAAATCAAAAAGTAGGCTGGATTAGAGGATATGCATATGATGAAGATATAGATATTCCTATGCAAATAAATGAAAGAAATACTAGAATATCACTTTTGAAAAGTTTAAAGAAAAATAGATTTGATATTATCTTAGATGATAAGTATGATATCAAACATGCAATAAAAAAAATAAACTTTGATGTATCAGAATATGCTTTTATTGAAATATTAGAATCAAATTTATATCCAGCTTTTAGAGATGATGAAAAAGGTGAAGAGTTAAGAAAAATATGGAATGAAAGAATGAAGACTCTTATTGAAAATGGTTTATTAAAAAAAGTATATGTTAAAAATGATAGTTTAATTGATTATCCTTATTAAGTCAATTAATAAGTATGTAATATTTATAAAAAGTAAGTTAGAATGTTTTATGATAAAAATAAAATGGTGTCGAAGAGGAGATTTGAACTCCCACTTCCTAGGAAACGAGCCCCTCAAGCCCGCGCGTCTACCGTTCCGCCACTTCGACATTTTGAGATTTGGATTTTACAACTTATATGCATAAATAATGCTTAAGAAAAAAGCCAAAAAAAAAGGTCAAGCTAGAAGCCTGACCTTTTTAAAGTTTATAAGTAAAAACCTATAGCTTACCCTAAAAATGGGTTTGCATATAATGCAATCATAGCAATAA
>CESF01312514.1_pt1 | contig 13860 bp, 9 predicted proteins | sample 356331 | NCBI WGS metagenome assembly CESF01 (sample SAMEA2621779, study PRJEB7988) | marine metagenome | biome: marine biome (ENVO:00000447); feature: surface water layer (ENVO:00002042); material: "saline water (ENVO:00002010), including plankton (ENVO:xxxxxxxx)" | depth 5 m
AGACGATCACGATCTCACGAGGGCTCGCGGATGATTTAATCATCGAGAGGAGGGTTTCGTATCCAGTGGTGAATTCGGGAAGTCCTTTTTCTCCGTCATAGGCAGCGACCGCACCGTAACAAACGATGACGAGGTCGGGTTTAAGCTCGGCGAGGTCGGATTTCAGTCGATCAAAGCCTTCCTTGGGCGGGCCAAAGTAACTTCGGGCGTGGCCAAAGACGGTATCGCCACTCCAACCGAGATTACGGAATTTTAGTTTCTTCTTTCCAGCCGAGAGACTGATCGCTGTTTCGAGATGGCCATATTTTTGGGCTCGTTCGATCATGGTGTTTCCAAGGAGAACGATCGTGTCGTTGTCTTCAAATGTGACCGCTGAGGCGGGAATAATGATGGAGAGGAGAGAGAACCAGAATTTCTTCATAAATCGTGGGAGCTACCTACGCCTCTTTGGGGCTAGGTTTGTCATACAATTTCCCAGTTCCAAGCTTATCGGTGTCGTAGTAAACGAGATCGCAACATAATCTCGTCCTGAAAGGAAATAGTAAGATTTTTGGCTAGAGAATTCATGGGGCAAGTGGCGGACAGTTGATTTTGGTTTGGGTGCTTGCCTCGGTCTTGTAGATCTGCCAATTACTCTTGAGCGGTTAGATTTTAACGCGAGTTATCGTTTCGCTGCTTAGAAATTTAAGACTTTATGAAAAACGTAATTGTTACCGGAGGTGGGTCCGGAATCGGCAGGGCGATTTGTCAGCGATTGGCGGAAGATGGTAACCATGTCGTGATTCTCGATCTTGATGAGAGTGCCGGAACTGAGACGGTCGGTTTGATCAAAGAAGCTGGTGGTAGTGCTGAGTGCTTGGCATGTGATGTTTCTTCGACAGAATCGGTTCAGGAAGTTTTTGCAGGAATCTTGAAAATTGATGCTTTGGTCAACTGCGCCGGGATCGCGTCGATCGGTAAAGCGGCTGACACCACCCCTGAAGAAATGGACCGGATTTATGGAGTAAATGTGAAAGGGATTTATCACTGCATTCACTTTGCGATTCCGAAAATGATTCAAGGTGGGGGAGGAGCGATTGTGAATATGGCTTCGATGGCGGCGAAAGTGGGAATTCAAGAGCGCTTTGCCTACTCGATGTCCAAGGGGGCGGCGGTGTCGATGACACTATCGGTCGCTAGAGATTATTTAGCGGAAGGAATTCGTGCGAACTGCATTTGCCCGGCTCGAATTCATACTCCGTTTGTTGATGGTTACCTCGAGAAAAATTATCCCGAAGAGGAAAGGGCCGGAATGTTCCAAAAGCTTTCAGAGTATCAACCGATCGGCCGGATGGGGAAACCTTCTGAGGTGGCGGAGTTGGCCGCATTCTTGTGTTCGGATAAAGCGGCCTTTATAACGGGTTCCGCATACGATATCGACGGTGGAGCAACTCTTTTAAGATAGAAAATTTAGACTAATGAAATTGACCCGATTTTACGAGAATGGCGCGGTCGTGCCTGGTGTTTTTGTTTCCCAAGACGAGATTTTGAATTGCGCTGATTTTGGCGAGGACTGGGGTGAAGCGTTTTTTGAAAACGATGGCTTGAAAAGGCTTGAGAAGTTTCTGCAAGAACAAGGAGATTCGTTGCCTCGGGTGGATGCCGGAGGTGTGACTCTGGCTCCGGCAGTGGCCCGGCCTTCAAAGATTGTGTGTATTGGATTAAATTATGCTTCGCACGCCGAAGAGGCTGGGATGGAAGCTCCGAGTGAGCCGGTTGTGTTTTTTAAGGCTACGACGGCTTGGGCTGGTCCGAATGATGATATCGTGATTCCTCGTGATTCAAATAAAACGGATTGGGAAGTAGAGTTGGCGGTGGTGATTGGAAAGCGGGCGAAGTACGTGAGCGAGGATGAAGCTTTGAATTATGTCGCCGGTTATGGAGTTCATAATGACTACTCCGAGCGCGAGTGGCAGTTAGAGAAAGGGGGGCAGTGGGTGAAAGGAAAATCAGCTGACACCTATGCGCCGTTTGGGCCTTACTTGGCGACCAGTGATGAGGTCTCGAATCCGAATGATCTACGGCTTTGGTTAAATTTAAATGGTGAGCAGCTACAGGATGGCTGCACCTCTGATTTTATTTTTAATATCCAGCAGGTGGTAAGTTATCTGAGCCGCTTCATGACCCTTTTGCCGGGTGATGTCATCTCGACTGGAACCCCGGCTGGAGTTGGTTTGGGATTTGATCCGCCCGTGTATTTAAAAGAGGGCGATGTGGTCGAGCTTGGGATAGACGGCTTGGGAATGCAGAAGCAAATGGCTGTTAAAGAGCGCTAGAGGCATGAAAATCACTTCTGCAAAAGTCATCGATGTTCGGGTCCCGACATCGGACAATATGTTGGGTTCTGATCCTTTCCATAAGGCGCCGGATTATTCATCAGCTGTCCTTCATCTGGAGACTGATGGCGGGTTGCGGGGCGTGTCGGTGGTTTTTACAGTCGGGGCGGGGACTGATTGGATTGGCCATGGCATACAAGACCTGGTGACCTTAATCGTTGGGTCTACTTTAGAAGAGTTTTGCGAAGCCCCGGTCAAGCTCTACCGAAGGCTGAATGATCACCACCAATTACGATGGTTACATGATGGCGTGTTTCGTATGGCGTGCGGGGCCATCATTAACGCAATGTGGGATTTATGGGCTAAAGCCGAGAAAAAACCACTGTGGAAGTTACTTGTGGATCTTGAGCCGGAGTTTGTAGTGGGTTGTATCGACTGGAGGAATTTGAAAGACGCCTTGACTCCCGAAGAGGCCTTAAAGATTTTGGAGAAGGCAGGTGAAATAAAGGTGGATCGTGAAGAGGCGATGAGTAAGTTGGGGCCGAAAGCATACTGCACCGCTGGATGGCTTGGACTGAGTGATGAGGCGATTTTAGCAACAGTTCGTAAGCTTCAGGAGGAAGGATTTGACGCCTTCAAAGTGAAGGTAGGATTGAATTCTTCCGAGGATGTGGCTCGGCTTAAGTTCATGCGGGAAGCGATTGGGAATGATCAATCGCTGATGGTGGATGCTAATCAATTCTGGGGAGTGGGAGAAGCCAAGGAACATGTGTCGAATTACGGGCCTTTTGGATTGAAGTGGGTGGAGGAACCCATCGCACGGGATGATGTTCTTGGGTATGTTGAGCTTTCGGAAAGCTTCAAAGAGGAATCGTTTCAGTTTGCTTGTGGTGAGCATGCGGCTTCTCCGGTGATTTTTAAGCAGCTTCTTAAAAGAAGAGCGGTTGGGTATTGTCAAATTGATGCCGTAAGGGTGTCTGGGGTGAATGATGTAATGGCGATCATTTTGATGGCGGCAAAGTTTGGTGTTCCGGTGTGTCCGCACGGAGGCGGGATCGCGCTTTGTAATATGATTCAGCATTATGGGATGTGGGATCAAATTGCGGTGAGCGGCCATTCCGAGACGCAGTTGGTGGAGTACATTGATTTTCTTCAAGATGCGGTAGAGCAACCGGTGCGGATGAAAGATGGGCATTACGTTACTCCTGAGGCTCCGGGATGGGGGTTGGAATTCCGCGAGGAATTCCTGAGGGACCATACCTTTCCGGGTGGGAAAATTTGGAGTAGCCGACCAAAAGAAAAGTGTGGAGTTCACTTTGAATTTGAAACGGATTAGTATTTATCGCGATGAATTTAGAGCTGAAAGGGAAGGTGGTCGTAATAACGGGTGGTTCTAGGGGGATTGGAGCGGCCTGTGTCGAGTGTTTTGCTGGCGAAGAAGCGATTCCGGTTATCGTCGGGCGGTCGCTGAATGATGGTCGCGCTCTCATTGAGAAATTGGGAAGAGGTATGATGATTGAAGCCGAGCTCACTTCGGAGGGGGCCTGTGAAAAGGCAATCCTAAAAGTCATGGAAACATATGGTCGGATTGACGGAGTGGTTCATAACGCAGGAGTAAATGATCGGGTCTCTCTGCGAAGTGGAGTGGATGACTTTGTAGACTCGCTACGAAAAAATCTTGTCCATGTTTATGCCCTCACTCACTTCGCCCTTGATGCTTTGATAGAGACGAAGGGCTTTATTGTGAACATCTCATCAAAGGTTCCTGAAACGGGACAGGGAGAAACTTCGGGCTACGCAGCTTCAAAAGGAGCGATGAATGCTCTGACGCGTGAATGGGCTCTTGATCTCGCGGAATTTGGAATCCGGGTGAATGCGGTAGCTCCCGCCGAAGTGCTGACACCAATGTATGAAGCTTGGGCGCAGGGAAAAGAAGATCCCGAGGGCTTTTTAACGGAAGTTTGCGAGCGAATCCCTTTAGGCCAAAGAATGACGAGCGCGGAGGAAATCGCGAATACGGTCGTTTTTTTGGCTTCTAGCAAATCTAGCCATACCACCGGTCAGATTGTTTATCCTGATGGCGGCTACGTGCACCTCGATCGTTCATATTAGAACGATCTAAAATTAAGGGTCAAAAACATTGAACTCGTGAGAGTGAGATTACGAGAAAGTCGTTTGCTCGTTTTACCTGTTTTCTTAATTTGTGACGGGTTGCAATTTTTCGGGCTGAGGTCAGGATCTCTCTAAATGATCGTTCTACTGTCACCCGCTAAGTCGTTGGACTATGAATCGCCGCTTTTGAGCAAACGTTCCACTAAGCCGCGTTTCATTGAAAATTCCGCCGAACTGATTTCGCAATTACGGAAACTTTCGGTAGGGGATGTGAGTCACTTGATGTCGATCAGCGCTAATTTAGCGCAGTTAAATCATGATCGTTTTGCGACCTGGGAGACTGAATTCACCAAACAAAACTCCCGTCCTGCAATTCTCGCTTTCACTGGCGATGTCTACCAGGGGATGGACCTAGATCAGTGGGATAAGGTGGATTTTGATTTGGCGCAGAAGCGGATTCGAATTCTTTCTGGGCTATATGGCGTGTTACGACCATTGGATTTGATGCAACCCTATCGTCTGGAAATGGGAACAAAGTTCACCAACAGAAAAGGAAAAAATCTCTATGAGTTTTGGGGTGATTCGCTGACGAGGTCCTTGAATGCCGACCTGAAAAAATCGGGATCTGATTTTGTGGTCAATCTTGCTTCGAACGAATATTTTTCAGCAGTCAAAAAGAAGGATCTTGATGGAGAGCTTATCACGCCGGTCTTCAAAGATGAAAAGAATGGAACGTTTAAAATCATCTCATTTTTTGCTAAGAAGGCGCGGGGGATGATGGCAGATCATATTATACGCAACGGAGTCACTAGTCCGAAGGACCTACAGAAATTTAAAACTGCCGGTTATCGTTATTCTAAGCAAGATTCTGACGAGTCTAAGATTGTGTTCCTGCGCAAAGAGGGTGCCGCGTAACTAGTTGACGTAGGGTCGGGCCTGTTTGATGGAAATCTCACCTGCCTCGGTAATCTTAAATTCGATCTCCATCGCGAAATTTCTATTGAACCGTTCGTTGTAGAGCGTTTTGAAGCGTGCATTGACGATTTTTAAATTCTCTACAAGATCTAGAACGTGACGCCGAGTGAGGACGGTTTCGCCTTCGGGGACCTGGTTGGAGTAACGAATATACTGGATCTCGAATTGGGAGTTTCCGAAAAGCTTGGCAGCAAGGAGCTCTTCTGGCGTGGAGTTGTCTTCAGGGTTGGTGACAAGATTTTCTCCGGCCTGAGCATTGAAGTAGTAGCCTTCCCAGTCTGGGTCGAAGATGTTTCTCGCGACGGCAACGCCGTTGGCTTGCTCGTTTTTCTGATTGGGGTGAACGAGGATTCCCATGGCGGAAGAGAGGTGATTGATGCGATAAAATTCGCGTTCTTCGTATGCGCGGTAGTTCCAAAGGCTGGCCCAGACTTGTTTGACGCTTTTGCTGATATGACCCTCGTTGTCCTTATGGGTGAATGAGTCGTAAAGACCAGCACCATTGAAGCTGGTGGTATCCTCGGCGTTGGCGCTGGAGCGAAGGCGCGGGGTGATGTTAGGGGGTAGGTTGTTTTGAAGTTCGGTCAGTTCCTGATACATCCATGTTGGCATGGTGCTTTTATTTTGAATGCGATCGCGGAAGTTGGCTAAAAGTGATTCCCGAAGTGCAGGATTACTTTTAAAGTCAGCATTTGAGATCATCGCCGCTACCTCCGGGTAAAAGCGATTGTGAATCATGAATTCGTGGTAAAAATGGAAGGGAATTGCAAAGCCATCGGGAGCATTGTTCGGGAAAAGTCGTCGCAACTCAGCAACGTTGGCTGCCTTTCCTCCAAATGAATCGCTCTCGGAGAAAGCGACCCTAGAGAGCGCCGTGATTTTTGTTTCACTGAGGTCACGGGGTGGGGCGGATGACTGGGTGGGGCGGATTGACTCAAAGTAGTCTTCGACTTCATCTTGGGTTGCAGCACGGATTTCGAAACCTCCTGCAGAAACACGGTAGTAAATGTTTTGACCTATGAGAGGCGCAATTTCGGGGTGGTTAGCAGCGTCTTCAATGTAGGAGTTTGGAGTGTCGTTTTGTTGGGCCTTGAGATTGACGTGCGAGAGTGGGGTCTGGGGAACTTCAGTGATAATGCCAGAGACATAAGTCAGGTCGTTTGGAAGATTCTTGAAGATAACAATGTCGCGGGCGGAAAGGGTTTCCGTGCCGGTAGAGGCAACAAGGCGTCCGAACGCTTCTTGTTGATTCATGGGCTGGTAGGTGGTGCTGGAGAAGAGATCGTCGGTCTCGATCGTATGAATTGAAGAGGCGTCGTAGCGAGCTTGGTTTGCCTTTTGGAGTTGGCGCTGGGTTTCGCTGGGAGCGTGGTAGGCAAGGCGGGAGATGAAGGGAGCATTCTTTGCGATTATTTCGTAAGCCAGTTCGATCCATTCGAAGGCAACGGGATCGGTAGGCCAGAATTCTAGGGTGTAAATTCCTTTCGAGCCATCGGGAGCAATGTAGTTGTCGTGCGAGACGAGGGAACCGGCGAGATTTTGGCGATTTACGGCGCTAATATAGGTATTGCGCGTGAACTCGTTATAGTTCCGGGGAAAATTAAGAACGTTGATGGCGAAGTCGTAGTGGTGTTGGTTTCGATTGATATTAAAAAAGTAGAGTTCGGGCTTGGTGCGAATGTTGGTAATGAGGAATTTTACTTCCCTTACATTTTGAGCTCCGGGAAAATTATCGCGTTTGGAGAGAGAGTTGAAGTTTTCCTCGGTGGCGAGAAAGATGTTGCCATCTCTGGTTGAAATAGGATCGGCGGCATTGAGGCCATGCTTGAGTGTGAGCTCAGCGATATCACTACGCCCATCGCCATCGGAGTCCAAGGGGAACCCGTTGGAAATTCGCTCAAGTTTGTAAAATCCGTTGGGACGGGGTAAGACAGAGTCGCTAAGAACGGCGATTTCGTTTCCAGACGATTGGAGGTCGACGGTTTCCCATGTGTTGAAGTCCCGTGACCGGAGTAGGCGAAAGTAGTGGGAAGGTGAAGGTTGGGAGCTGACTTCAAATTTCCCTTGGGCTCCAAGCGAAATGTCCTGCAGAACCTGCCCTGGAAGGGTGGTGATGAGGAATAGAGACAGAAGCGCGTCCTTCATAGTGACAGTGCAAGAAGGACCCGAAAAGCCTTTGGGTCAATAGGCATCCACCTTATTTTTCACCATGGCAATCAATACGAGATCCGAGGCGAAGGTAGATTTTACCATTCGCGATTGCCGGGGTGGCGTCGCTCCACTCGGATTCAGGTCCGGGAGAGAGGCTGCAACGTGACAATTCATCGTAGCCATCGGAAACATTAGCGGTAATCAGTTGGCCTTCGCGTGAAAGGGCAATGAACTTGCCATCGGCAATGATGGGTGAGGCGTAAAAATTAGCCTGTAATTTTTGGGTCCACACGACTCCACCCGATCTGGCTTCAAGTGCGGTCAGCACTCCGCCATCGGACAAAGCGAACACCGTTTTACCATTTGAAACAGGAGTTGGCACGTAAGGGGTTTTCCCTTTCATATGCCATGCTATCTCAGCGGCTTTTCCTTTTTTTGAGGGTGGGCGGACGGCAAAATAGACTCCATTTTTACAGCCAACGGCGATGAGTGGTTCTTTGCTGTTTGATCCAGCGAGAACATTGATGGGGGAGACAATCGTTCTTTGTTTCATAGTGCCGGGAAGCGACCATTTTTCCTTGCCGGAAGTGAAGTCGAGAGCGACCACCCCATGTGCTTGGCTCGCGAAGACCACTTCGAACCCGGTTGAGGTTTTGTAAACCAAGGGAGTAATGTAGCTGGTTTTTTCACCGTTTCCTTGAAGCCGTTTTTTCCAAGTCACCTTGCCGGACTTTGCTGAAATGGTAGCAATGAATCCGTCGTCCATGTGAACATGTGCGAGGACAACTTGTTCTTGGTGAATGATTGGTTGGAGGTTGAAGCCGTGTTGGGTTTTGACCTTGCCAATTCCGTAATCCCAGAGCTTGGTTCCGGAATGGTCAAAGGCAGTAAGCATGGCTTTGTTATCGGTTCCGTTGAACCAACTGATGACGACGGTGTTGTCATTCACCGCGGGACTGGCAGCCGCGGTGTTATTGAATCGGTGGAGATGATAGGCTCCCACGGCGAGAGGTTTGCTCCAGAGGGTTTTTCCGGACTTGGCATCGAGGCAGAGCAAAGCGACGGTTTCCGTGTTACGGCTCTCACTGGTAACGAAAAGTTTGTCTTTCCAGATGACAGGGGAACTGGAACCCGGGCCAGAGAGCTTAGCTGACCACAAAAGGGTGTTTTCTCCGAGTTTGATCGGAATTTTGGCGGAGGAAACTCCGGTGCCGTTTTCGCCTCGGAAACGGGGCCACGTGTCTTGTCCAAATAAAGAGAGGATAAGGAGGCAAAATACAATACAGGGTTTCATGGGAGAAGGTGGAGAGATCTTTTTGGCTGGGTTTCAGGTAGAAGGACGGGATGCTCTATGCTTTTCAGTGATCAAGCATAACTTTCAAGTGTTCTTTTTCGCGTCTTAGAGATTGCAGGAAGAGTTTAGACAATATTGTGGAATATTGTCACGACTTCGTCTTGTTGCGATCTTGGCAGAGAGCCTTCTGTGTGATCTTGTTTCGTTGTGAAAATCCCCTTGGTGCTCTCTATTGTCTTGATCGCTGTTTTCTTTGCCGCCGGGGCAGGGAAAGAAAAAGAGACGACGCTTCGCGTAGCGACTTTCGATCTCGATGTGACACCGCCGGTGGGCTCAGCAATGGCTTACACGATGGTGGGAAAGGATCCCGAGCTTTCGTTGCGATGCCGGGGTGTCGTTATTTTAGGGGCCGGTAAACCAATTGTGATCTGCGCGATCGATTGGATCGGAGTTGCCAACGAAGGCTATGATCAATTTCGGGACGCCCTAGCAAAGGCTGCGGGCACTACTCGTGACCGGGTGGCTCTTCACGCGCTCCATCAACACGATGCGCCGGGGTGTGATTTCACAGCGGAAAAGTTAGTAAAGAAATTTGGACTTAAGGGATATGAACGGACGAAGGGAGATTTTCATAGAGAGGTGATTGGACGGGCTGCAGCGGCTGTTCGGGAGTCACTTCCTAAGGCGCAGAAAGTGACTCATTACGGGTGGGGTGAGGCTGCGGTGGAAAAGGTGGCCTCAAATCGTCGAATTTTGGGGCCCGATGGAAAAGTGAGAGCGGTTCGTTACACGACGACGCGTGACCCGGCGCTGCGAGCGGAGCCGGAAGGCACGATTGATCCGGATGTGTCGTTGCTATCGTTTTGGAGTAAGAAGAAACCCGTAGCAGTGCTAAGTTATTATGCTTGTCATCCTCAAAGTTATTATCTCACGGGGACGCCGAGTCCGGACTTCCCTGGGATTGCGAGGTTCATGAGGGGGCAAGGGGTGCCCGAGGCCTTGCATCTTCACTTCAACGGAGCGGGTGGAAATCTCGGGGCTGGGAAATACAACGATGGGAATAAAGAGAATCGTATAATTCTGGCAAATCGGATGGCTGAGGGGATGCTTAAGGCCTGGAATGCGACCAAAAAGTGGGAGGTTGGGCCGGATGGAATTCGCTTTGACGTTGAGAAAGTGCGGCTCCCTCTGGCCAAACATCTTGAGGATGAAGAAAAAGTAATGGAGGCCCTTAAAAATCAACCGGGACGTGGGTATTTTGCAAACGTGGATCAGGCGGCCTTCATGCTTCGTCATAAGGCTGGAAACCAAATTGATGTCTCATGTCTGTCCGTTGGTGATTCCCGGGTTCTGCATATGCCGGGTGAGTTGTTTGTGGAGTATCAACTCAAGGCAAAGGCAATGCGTCCTGACCTTAAGGTCGCGATGGCGGCGTATGGTGAATATGGCACGGGCTATATCGGGACCGAGATTGGCTACAAGGAAGGTGGATATGAGACCAGCCCATCGGCCAGTGCCGTAGGTCCAGGATCGGAAAAAATTCTTACCGCAGCGATGAAAAAGTTGCTGTTAGTGAAGTCTCTGAAAAAGCAGGGACAGGTAGGTCCGAAGTCTCCCAAAGAGGCGATAGCAGGTTTCGAAACCCGTCCTGGTTTTGAAATGCAATTGGTCGCTAGCGAGCCTCAGATACACGAGCCCATCGTGCTGAGTTACGATGAAAACGGGCTAATGTATGTTGCCGAGTACCTCAAGTTTCCGTCTCACCATGGTAAGAGTGACGGGCCGGATGGCTGCATCCGTTTGCTCAAAGATGAGAACGGCGATGGGCATTACGAGACAGGTGGAATTTTTGCGGAAGGGCTGGAGTGGCCGACCGGGATTTGTTGCTGGGATGGTGGTATCTATGTCGTTGCGGCACCAGATCTTTGGTATTTGAAAGATACCAACGGGGATGGACGGGCGGATCATCGGAAGAAGATTTTCACGGGGTTCGGTTTTCGAAATGACGAAGGAACCGCGAACAATCTGATTTGGGGGTTGGATCATTGGATATACGGTGCGGGATCGAATAGTGGTGGTGAGATTAGGAGTCTTGTGCAGCGTGATGCAAAAAACGTTTCGATCAGGGGAAGGGATTTTCGATTTCATCCAAAGACCCGCAAGTTCGAGGCGATCCCAGGGTCCGAGCAGTTTGGGAATGCCATCGATGACTGGGGAAATCGGTTTCTGAGCCAGAATTCTAAACCGGCCGTAAATGTGGTACTTTCTTCGGAAAGTTCGAAGAGGAATCCTTTTCTCCCGGTTCCTTCGGCCAAGGTCGATTTGTGGAAAGATCCTACGATTTATCGTGCGAGTGAAATTGAGGAATGGCGATTGGCCCGAACGAAGCTTCGGCTTGCGGAGAAACGGAGCTATCCAGCCCCTTCAGTATCTCACGACGTTTTCAGTGGATGCTCAGGATTACAGATCTACCGGGGAGCGGTTTATCCGAAAGAGTTTCGGGGGAACTTGTTTGTTGGTGACGTTCAGGGAAATCTGATTCATCGGCGAAGTTTGGCTCCACAGGGAATGACTTTTACGAGCGAGCGGACAGAGCTCAAAAGCGAGTTTTTACGATCGAAGGACAATTGGTTTAGGCCTGCAAATTTGGTAAATGCGCCTGATGGCACCCTGCATGTAGTTGATATGTATCGCGAAACAATCGAGACTCCAGATTCGATGGTGGAGGAGATTTTTGAGATGGTTGATTTTCGTTCGGGTCGGGAATTTGGTCGGATTTACCGACTGGCTCCAAAAGGATTTGAGCCTCCTCCTCCCCCCCGCTTGGGTGAGGTCACGTTAGCTGAGTTGATAAGGACCTTGGAAAACCAAAATGGATGGTGGCGCGATACGGCAGGGCGATTGATCGTCGAAAGAGGTGGGATGGATGCTCTGCCGGGATTGCGCGCCTTGCTTCGAGAAAGCGGCTGGGATGTAACAAGACTTCATGCTCTTTATGCCATTGCTGGTTTGGGTGGGCTTGAAGAGAGTGATCTGAAGGTTGCTCTGACGGATGTTTCGGCTGGGTTGAGGGAGCATGGCCTCAAGCTTTATCGGAAAGAGTACCCAAACCTGCGAGGGAGGTTATTTGAGCTGGCGATTGATGAGAATGTTCGGGTGAGATTCCAAGCTGCTCTCGTCCTAGGAGATTTAGGTGGTGGAGAGGCTGCATCGGCACTTGCGAAGATGTCGATCCGAGATGCAGCCAATCGATGGATACGGTTTGCGGTGTTGAGCGCGCGGCCTGAGAATGCCTTGGCTGTTTTTAAGAGTCTTGAGAGGAAGATCCATCGGAGCCCCCTTTTTGAGCCGCTTGCCTTTGTGATTGGGGCTCGTCATGAAAAAAGTGAGGTGGTTGCTTTATTGGGAATTTTGAAAGAAACTGCGTCTGATTTTCCGGTTGCTGCAGTGATGTCTAAGCTAGGAGAGGGGTTGAAGAGTTCGGGTGCCACCTTGCGTGATTATCCGAAGGCGACTGAGGTAATGACGAAATTAGTCGAAAGAGCGCGGATGACTTTGAAAAAAGATGGGATTCCATCAGAAGAGCAAGTTGAAGCGGTGAGAATTCTGGGGCAATCGGATGACCAAGTCGTCAGCGATCTTCACGAGCTTCTGGTTCCTTCAAGGATCGCAGAAGTTCAGCAGGCGGCTCTTGCTGTGATTGCTGAATTTGGGAAGAAGTCTTCGGCGGGAAAATTGATTGACCGGTTGTCGGAGCTTTCTCCATCGGTCCGATCCGAGGCCACTGAAGTCCTTTTGGGACGCGACGCCTGGATTGAGGACCTTCTTGTTTCGATCGAGAAGAAGAAAATCTTCACACACCAAATCTCACAAGCCCAGCAAACGCGACTCTTGAAACATGCCAATCCGACGATCCAGAAGCTGGCAAACAAATTATTTTTAGCGAAGGGGACCCCCCGCGACAAAGTTGTCCAAGAATACAAGGCTGCACGTAAGCTTTCGGGTGATGCAGGTAGGGGCTTGGAGGTCTTCCGGAAGAATTGTGCAGCTTGCCATCGGCACGAAAAGGAAGGCTATGAGATAGGGCCTGATATCGCGACGGTGAAAAATAGGGACTACGAATCAGTCCTGATTCAAATCCTCGATCCGAATCGGGAAGTTTTAGCGAATTTTGAACAGTATTTTGTAACCTTGAAAAATGGCCAAGTCGTAACAGGACGGATCATAAGAGAATCAGGCTCTGGGCTGACGTTGGTGAGGGCTGGTGGAGTTCAAAGTGAAATCCTTCGTAAAAACATAAAATCGATCACGAGCACAGGGCGTTCACTTATGCCCGAGGGACTTGAGGCGCTGATCGATTTACAATCGATGAGTGATCTCTGGGCTTTCCTTAAATCGTAGGAAAACCCTTATTTGGAGGCTAAGATTGCCTGGAGTTCGTAAGTGTGTTTACTACGAGGGGTGCCGGGACCGTTGTAGCCGAGCATACGAAAGGACTGAGCTTCAAGGCCCCGCTTCTTAAGCTCGGTGTCTAGGGCCTTCTTGGCCTCGTTGACCTGTGCTTTTGAGTCGGCTCCCATCCAAGTGTAGCTCAAAACCTGGGAGGTTTCGACATCCTTGACTTCAACTTTCTTACCATCGGAACCAATCGTGCCAACGTCGGTGCTTTGGTAGAGGAAAGCCATATCGACTTTTTCCATTTTTTCGCCCTTGTTCACCATCTTCATTTCGACCGGGGCGGTCATCGGAATCTCTTTCTTCTTAATATGACTAAAGAGCGTCCAAAAGGACATCCCGCCTCCTCCCGTGGTCACGGCGGCGCGATATTTTGGATAGTTTTTTTCGGAGACTTTGTCGTAGGGCCCAGGAGCGGGCCAACCTTTTGGAAGTGGTGCTTCAGACTGGTAGGAAGGCTTCCCTTCTTCGGTGTCTTGGGCGAAACAAGACGGAGTGGCGGTTAAAAGAAGAAAGGCGAGCAACTTTTTCATAATGAGGAAAGGAAACCTGATTTCG
>CESF01099749.1_pt1 | contig 13828 bp, 10 predicted proteins | sample 356331 | NCBI WGS metagenome assembly CESF01 (sample SAMEA2621779, study PRJEB7988) | marine metagenome | biome: marine biome (ENVO:00000447); feature: surface water layer (ENVO:00002042); material: "saline water (ENVO:00002010), including plankton (ENVO:xxxxxxxx)" | depth 5 m
CAAATTGCTAAATAATTTTCATCAAACTTCTATAAAATAGTAGCTAAATTCTTTAGCTACTATTTTTAACTTCTTTTATAACTTACTATGTAAATTCAATTCTATCTCTACCTTTATTTTTTGCTCTATAAACTGTAAAGTCAGCTTTTTGTATCATTTCTTTAGCATTTTTAGCATCAGAAAAAAATGACACTCCCATACTAACTGTAATAGAAATATCCCTTAAAGAATGATAGATTTTTTCTGATTTTATATCTTCTTTTAAATCATTTAACTTTTGAATAATATGCTTCTTAGGAATAAAACAAAGAATAATAAATTCTTCCCCTCCATATCTATAAACTTCACCATTAAGAATTTGCGCATGCTTTTTTAACTTTTGTGCAAGATAGATTAAAGCCTTGTCTCCAACTTCATGTCCAAAAATATCATTTATTCCTTTAAATCTATCTGCATCTATAAAAATAGCACTTAAAAAAGAAGAATTGCTTTGTCTTGAAAAAATTTCTAAGTCATCTTCCATTTTTCTTCTATTATATGTTTTTGTTAAGTGATCTCTATTCATCTTGTCTTCAAGAATTTCTTTCTCTTTTAATAATTGTTCAATTAGATTATCTTTATAATTTTCCTCTAAGTTAGTGTTTTTTTGCTCTATTACTTTTCCTAAAAAAAATTCAAAACAGTCTTTAGAACTTGAGTACTTAATCTGTTTGCACTCAATTACTAGAGATGGATCTTCTTTTCCTAATCCATTTGTTATAGTTAAAGAATTAAATTGTTTTATAGAATATTCAATATTATCATCAATAATCTTAGGTTCTAAAAGTACTTTTTTCCAATATTTATTATTTTCCTTAGTAAGTATTGATACTCTTTTTAATAAAATATCTTCAAAAAGCTCTTTTGAAACTGAAATTCTTTGCATATTGTATATTTCCTAAAATAATCTAATCAAACTATATCAAGTAATCACTTAGCTATATATTTAAAAAATCATTTCAATTTTATAATATAAGTTTTTTTTATGTTAATTTCATAAGTATTTAATATAATATATAGTAATATTTTAAAAAATTATTTAAGGATTAAAAATGACTTTAAGAGAAAAATTCTCTCCAATGTGTTTTTTATCAGCATTAGGTGCTGGTGGATTATCTGTTTCATTTTTTATGTATCTAATGTTCTTAGTACCACATAAAGGTGCACCTATGGCAACATTTGATTTTATATACCCACAACTATTAAAAGGTGATTGGCTAGCTTTAGTATCAGCTTTTTCACTTGTATTTATTATAGCTTTTGCTTTTTTACATTTTAAACTTTTAATTTGGAATACTAAGCAGTTTAATTTGTATAAAAAATCTGATACTTATAAAGAATTAAAAAACTCAAATGCAGAGATTACGTTAATGACAATACCACTTACATACACAATGACTATCAATGTTTGTTTTGTTTTAGGTGCTGTATTTGTTCCTGGACTTTGGGGAATTGTTGAATATTTATTTCCATTTGCACTAATAGGATTTATGGTTTCTGGTTTCTTTGCTTTAAAAATATTCTTTAACTATTTTTCTAGAATTATAATAAATGGTGATTTTGATTTCACAAAAAACAATAACCTTTCACAAATGATTTCTATCTTTGCTTTTGCAATGGTTGCTGTTGGTTTCGCAGCTCCTGGTGCTATGAGTCATAATATTGAAGTTAATGCGATTGGTATTTTTGGCGCACTATTCTTTGCTTCTTTATCTATTTTATTACTAATTATAAAACTTACTATTGGTTTTAAAAATATGTTTGAACATGGTATTTCAACTGAAGCTTCTCCTTCATTATGGATTATTATTCCAATTTTAACTCTTTTAGGAATTACTGCTGTTAGAGTTTCATTTGGTTTAGATCATAATTTTGGAGCTGTTGTTGATAAGTCTTCGTTATTTACTCTAACTTCTGTTATTGTTTCACTTCAAATTATATTTGGAGTATTAGGATATAAAATCATGAATGAACTTGGATATTTTGAGAAATTTGTAGATGGTAAAGATCGTTCTTCTGTATCTTTTGCACTAATTTGTCCAGGTGTTGCATTCTTTGTATTTGGAATGTTTTTTATTAACTTTGGATTAACATATAATGATGTTGTTAGTAAATATTCAATAATGTACTTTATTTTAATGTTACCATTTATGTTTATACAATATAAAACCGTACTTTATTTTTTCAAATTAAAGAAAAAATTCTCAATTTAATTAATAGAAAAATAATAAAATGATACAATCTATAAATTTAAATTTATAGGTTGTATCATATGTCTAAAATAAAAAAACTAACTAATATATTCCTGCTTTCAACTACACTTTTATTTACAGCTTGTTCAGTAAAAGCACCTGTTGAAAAAAGTGATTTAATAAATACAAAAAAATATGCAAATAATATTTCTTTTGATCAAAGAAAAGAAACAGATTTATATCTAAAAAGATATTTTAATCCATGGAAACAAAATAGTGTAACTTATACTGTAGAAGAAGCTACATGGGGGTTTTCTTATAAAAACAAAACTATTTACTTAGAAAACCATTTACAAGCTTCACCAGATTGGTTTGAAAAACAAATTGAAAATTCTAATTTTGATTCTTACAATACACTTCTAAAAAAAGCTATTACTTTAAAAAATAGTGATGTTAGAGTTTTCCCTACATCTTCACCAATGTTTTATGATCCTGAAAAAGATGGAGAAGGTTTTCCTTTTGATTATAATCAAAACTCAGCAATAAAAATAAATACACCAATTTTCTTATCTCATTATTCAAAAGATAAAGCATGGGTTTATATGCAATCAAGCACAATTGTAGGATGGATAAAAGTAAGTGATATTGCATTTGTAAATGAAAAATTTATTAAAGACTTTAAGACAAATACATATTCAGTTGCTGTTAAAGAAAAATTTCCTATTTACGACAACAATTTTAGAGAGTATGTAAAACTAGCTACTATATTTCCTAAATTTAAAGATAAATATATTATTGCAAAAAAAGATTTTCAAAACAACGCAATAATTACACATATAAACTTAAGTTCACAAAGTGTACAAAATATGCCTATAAAATTTAACTCTAGTAATAGAATTAAAATTGCACAAGCATTACTTGATGAGCCTTATGGTTGGGGTGGTTTACTAAATAACAGAGATTGTTCAAGTTTTACTCAAGATTTTTTTGTTCCTTTTGGAAAATTTATTTCAAGAAACTCAAAAGCTCAAACAAGAGATGGAGAGTATCACGATATTTCTACTTTATCTAAAGAAGTAAAAAAAGAATATATAAAACAAAATGGCGTACCTTTTTCTACTCTTGTATATTTAAAAGGTCATATCATGTTATATGTTGGAGTTAAAAATAATGAACCACTTGTAATGCATAATATGTGGAGTGTAAGACTAAAAGATAAATGGGGGAAAAAATATAGACATATAGTAGGGAAAACTACAATAACTACACTAGAACCAGGTAAGCAATTAAAAGACTTTGATGAAGATAATAATATTTTAGATCAAATAGAAGGAATAGTAATTTTATAGATAAAAATAATTATTATTGAGTTAAAAGGGTACAAAAGATCTATATAATTAGACTATTAAATAGGCTGTTTAATTTAAAACTTGTTACTTGTTACTTTTTTATTATATAATAACTACGTTATTTGATAATTTTAAATATATATTAGTAAAAATATATCTAAAGGCTATTTCCCATGAAAGAAGAAGAATTAAAACTATCTGAAGAGTCCTTTTTATTATCAGAAACTGATGAAAAAGGTATTATAAGATATGCAAATGATGAGTTTTGTGAATATGCAGAATATACTCTAGAAGAGCTAGTTGGAAAACCACATAATATGGTAAGACATCCAGATATGCCAAAAGCTGCATTTGAAGATTTATGGAAAACTGTAAAAAGTGGTACACCATGGAAAGGTTTTGTTAAAAATAAAACAAAACATGGAAAATATTATTGGGTTTTTGCAACTGTTTTTCCTTTTACTTCATGTGATGGTTCCAAAGGTTATATTTCTTGTAGAAGAATGGCTTCTACTAAAGAAATAAACAAATATGAAAATCTATATAAAACTATGAAATAGGAATTACTATGCTATCAATACTAAAGAAACTATCCATAGAAAATAAAATGAAATTACTTATTATCTTCCCTTTGATTTTTATCATTGCATTATCTTTAAATATAACAATTAACTCCTACAACAAAGTACATAAATTAGAAAGGGTAAAAGAAGTAGTAATTTTAAATACTAAAATTTCTTTATTATTGCATGAAACACAAAAAGAAAGAGGTGCAAGTGCTGGGTATTTAGGAAGTAAAGGTATAAAGTTTAAAGATATATTAGATAAACAAAGAACTCTTACAAATGAAAAAATACAAGATTTTAAAACATATTTAAATACTTTTAACTACTATCCTAAAAAAGGAAAAGAAAAAATAAGTATAGTTTTAGATGAACTATCTAAAATACTAAATTTAAGAACAAGTGTTGATAGCTTAGAAATAAAAGTTAAAAAAGCAATCGATTACTATACAAATATAAATGCTAATTTATTAGATTTTATTGCAAAAACTTCGACAATTGCTGAAAATGAAGTAGTGATCAAAGATATTACATCATATTATAACTTCTTAATGTCAAAAGAAAGAGCAGGAATAGAAAGAGCTGTTGGTTCAAATGCCTTTGCAAAAAAGACTTTTACTCCAGAGTTATACTTAAAATTCTTAACTTTAGTAAATGACCAATCTTCATACTTAAATACATTTTATTTATACAATACACAAAAAGAAGAATACATAAAAGTGAAACTTAAAAATCCTATAGTAGATGAAGTTCAAAGAATGAGAGAGATACTATTATCTTACGACCAAAACAGAGATATGGTTTTTGATATAGATCCTACTTATTGGTTTTCTACAATTACTAAAAAGATTAATATCTTAAAAGAAATAGATGATCATCTTTCAAAAGATATTATAAAAAATATATCTGAAATAAAAGATAATGAATATAATAAAATGCTAATAATAGCATCTTTATCAATTATAATTATTTTAATAATCATTTCATTTGTATTATTTTTTATTGGAAGTATTAATAGAAGTATTAATAAAATTTATTGTGGTGTTGAAGACTTTATTAAATATTTAAATAAAGAAACTAATGAAATAGAACATATAAAACTAGAAACAAAAGGTTCATTAGGAAATCTAGCAAAAATGATAAACAATAATATTGATAGAATGAATGGAAATTTAGAAAAAGATTTATTATGTGTAGGTGAAGCTACTATTACTCTTGATAAAGTTCAAAAAGGTTATTATGGATGTAGAGTAAACTCTGTTGCTGCAAACCCACAAGTTAGTATCTTAGCTAAAACAATTAATAGAATGCTAGATAATCAACAAAAAGTAATCAATGATATTTTAAAAGTATTAACTGAGTATACAAACTACAACTACCTAAGTGTAATTGATACTAAAGATTTAAATGGTGAGTCAAAGCAAATGGTTGAAGGTATTAATACTTTAGGTGAATCTATCACAGCTATGTTACTTGAAAATAAGACAAATGGTGAAACACTACAAGAAGGCTCAAGTCAATTATTACAAAATGTTGATAAATTAAATAAAGCTTCAAATGATGCAGCAGCAAGACTTGAAGAAACAGCAGCTGCTGTTGAAGAAATTACAAGTAATATTTCATCTAATAGTGAGAATATTGCAAAAATGGCGAAAAATGCAAATGAATTAACATTATCAGCAAATGATGGTAAAAAACTTGCTAATCAAACAGTTAGCTCAATGGATGATATAAATGTTCAAGTAAGTGCAATTAATGAAGCAATTTCTGTTATTGATCAAATAGCATTCCAAACAAATATTCTTTCTTTAAATGCAGCAGTAGAAGCAGCAACAGCAGGTGAAGCAGGAAAAGGATTTGCCGTAGTTGCAGCAGAGGTACGAAATCTTGCTAGTAGAAGTGCAGACGCAGCAAATGAAATTAAATCACTTGTAGAGAATGCAACATCTAAATCTAAAGAAGGAAAAGATATTGCTGCTTTAATGATTAATGGTTATCATAATTTAAATGAGAATATAAATAATACATTATCATTAATAAATGAAGTTGAAAATGCTTCTAAAGAACAAAAAGTGGGAATTGAACAAATTAGTGATGCAATTAATAGCTTAGATAAACAAACACAAATAAATGCAAATATTGCGAACCACACAAATGATATAGCAGTTGAAACATCAAACTTAGCTAACAATGTTGTAGCTGCTACTTCTTCTAAAGAGTTTAGAGGAAAATAATCCTTTATATAGACTAAATAATAAAATTTACTTTAGTCTATATTTTAAAATTGCTAAATACAAAGGTAAATAATTGAAAAGTTTAAGTAAAAACAAAATCATATTTCTTTTCATTCTAATTATTACAATAATAGCAAGTTTTGTATTATTTGGTATTTTAAATTTTAAGAAACAATACATTACTCTTTCTGAAGAAATATTGTTTAAAGAAGCAACTGCACATTATAATAATATGCTCAATATAAGATTATGGAATTCTAATCATGGGGGAGTATATGTTTTTGCAAATAAAAATTTAAAACCAAATCCATATCTTCAAAATAATCATATATATTCAAAAGATGATGAATTATTAGTAAAAATCAATCCAGCTTGGATGACTAAACAAATATCAATTTTATCAAATAAAAATAGTAAATATTTTTATAAAATCACAAGTCTTAATCCCATCAATCCAGATAATAAAGCAGATAGTTTCGAGGAGGAAGCTTTAAATTTTTTTAATAATAATAAAGAAGAAAAATTTTATTCTAAAATTGAAGATAAAAAGTTTAATTTTATGGGTTCCTTACGTGTAGATAATTCTTGTTTGCAATGCCACGCAAGCCAAGGTTATAAACTTGGAGAAATAAGAGGTGGATTAAGAATCTCTATTCCCTTAGAATCATATAATCAAAACATTAATTTAATTAAAGAAAATAGTTCATCTTTTATCTTTATAGTAATAGTTTTTTCAATTCTTAGTATTATTTTAATAATTTATTTTATAAATACTATTTATAAAAAGCAAAGCCAAATTATAAACTTAAACACTACATTAGAAGATAAAGTAAAAAATAGAACAATTGAATTAAAAAATATGTATGAGAATGAGAAGTATTTAAAAGATATTTTAAAACTAACTTCAAGTATAAATGAGATGTTGCTTAAATCAGACTCATTTAAAACTATTGCTCAAAACTCTATTTATAAACTATCTTTACATAAGCAATATGAGTTTATTTGGACAGGAATTTATCATGAAGATAAATTTGAAAATGTATATAAATCAAATGAAAAAAAACTATTTTTAAATGAGAAATTATTTGAAGAAGCAGAAAAAGCAGTAAAAACAAATAAAACACTTGTTAGTAAAATAGAAAATAAAGACATAGGTTTTAATAGAAGAAATGATGATATAAAAGTAACTTATAGCCTTAATATACCATATTCCTACAATAATATGACAGGAATTATGTCAATTTTTACAAATGCTAAAGATGGCTTTAAAAAAGAAGAGATTCACATGCTTGAGCAAATTATAAATGATGTAAGTATATCAATGAATGCACAAGCTCAAAAAAATACAATCTTAAAAATGGAAAATGAAAAGATTACTAATTATGAAGAGACTATTTTAGCTTTTGTAAATATTATAGAACAAAGAGATACATATACAGCAGGACATACAATAAGAGTTGCACAATATTGTAAAATAATTGCAAAAGAACTTAAACTAAAAGAAGATGAAATAAAAAAACTTGAACAAGCAGCAATTTTACATGATATTGGGAAAGTTGCTATTCCTGATGCAATTTTATTAAAGCCTGGTAAATTATCATCTTTAGAGTATGAATTAATTAAATATCATTCAGAAGCTGGATATAAAATGCTTCTAAAAATTGATATGTATAAAGATTTAGCTTCTATTATAAAATATCATCATTCAAGATATGATGGAAAAGGTTATCCCCAAACTTCAAATCCTGATGAAATACCTTTATTATCTCATATAATGATAATTGCAGATGCCTTTGATGCAATGACAACTAATAGAATCTATAAACCAAGAAAAGATATTAAGCAGGCTCTTGAAGATATCAAAAATGGTGCAGGTACACAATTTCATCCTGGTATTGCAAAAGCTGCTTTAAAAAGCCTTGCAAATATAAAAATAGAAGATACAACACAATTTCCAACTACAAAATTAGAAGAAAAAAGATTTTCTTATTTCTTCCATGATACTTTAACTACATTATTCAGTGAAAATTATCTTGAATCAATATTATCAAAAGAAAAAGAGAATATAAAATATCTATATAATATTCAAGAACATAACTTCTCTTCTTTTAATAAAGAACATGGTTGGGAAAAAGGAAATGATTTAATAAAAGAATTTGCTGAACTACTATTAAAAGAGATTCCAAATGAATATATATTTAGATTTCATGGGGATGATTTTGTAATTCTATCAAAAGAAGAGCTTGATGAAAAAAGAATTAACTCTTTAATAAAAGAGTTATTAAAACATACAAAGATTAGCTTTGAAATTAAAAAGTATCCAGTTGATAGTACTTTTAATATTCAAAGCTTATTGTAATATCAAACTAAAACTTTCTTAAATAAATAATTCGATAAACCATAGGAACATAATATAGATTTAAAACAGTAGCCCATAAGATACCAAAGCCTAAAGATATAGCCATTGGCTGTAAAATCAAGGCTTGGCCAGAAGCAAAGAAGATTAAACTACTAAGACCTAATACTGTCGTAACAGATGTTAATAAAATAGGTCTTAATCTCATTTTTGCATACTTTTCTAATTCTTCAATATTTTTAGCCTTTTTAATAAAGTCCATCATAATAATTCCATCATTAACAATAACACCAGCAAGTCCTACCATTCCAATCATACTTGGCATTGTGATATTTATATCCATAATTAAATGTCCTATTAAAACACCTAGAATAGATAAAGGTACTGTACTAATTATAATTAAAGGTTTAACTAGAGAATCAAACATCCATACAAGTGCTATAAAGATTAAAATTACAGCTATAAGTGCAGCCTGCCCCATTTCACTTTGTACTTTTTTATTCTCTTGTTGTTCACCTTTTATATCTAAGTTTACTTCTTTATCTAATACTTTTAACTCATCATCTAATTTTTCAAAAACTTCTGCTGAGGTAATATCACTTAAAGATGCTGTTACACTTATAATTTGTTCATTATTTTCTTTAAATATTTGTGAATAAGCAGGTACTTTTATAAATTCTACAACTTCTTTTAATAAAACTTTTTGATTAGAAGAAGTTGTAATTTTAAATGTTTCTAAGCTACTTAACATATCTTTTGACTTACTTTTAAAGACAATATCAACAATACCTTCATCATCAAACATCTTTGAATATGTTGCTTTAAAATAGTATGGTCTTAATTCATTTAATATTGATTGTTCACTTATTCCTAAATCACTTCCATAAGAGTTAACTTTGAACTTCAACTCATAGTTTCCAATAAGTGCATCATCAGCTATATTTGAAACACCTTTAATTGATGCTAAATGCTCTTTTAAATCTTTAACAGCTTTTGTTACTTTTTGCTTATCTCCTGAAACAGCAATTTCTACATCATTTTTTACAATTCCTGCTTGTGGTACAAAGATTTTTAATTCATCATAAATACCAGAGTTAACTTCATCTTTTAAAATATCTTTTAACTGTTTCTCCATATCCTGTGCGCTTGATTCTCTAATCATATTAGTATCATCATATTTTGGAGATAAATAAGGATTAATATATTTTTCAAAAAGATTTATAGGTGCTCTTTCATTTAAATTTATAAATAATTGAAAATAAAACTCTTCATAATGAGCTTGATTTTTACCATCTAATTTTAAACCAGTTACTGAAGTAACAGAGCTTACTACATTTTTAAAATCTACATTATCTAATATCTTTCTTTCTATATCATAAACTAAAGCTTCAGTTTGTTCTATTTTCTTACCAACACCAACTGAACCTGTAATATATACTTGGGTTGAATCAAAAGCAGGCATAAACTCAAATTTTTGAGATTTAAAAATCATAACACTTGCACCAATAATTGAAACTAACATTATAAGAATTGCAAGATATTTTCCTTTTAGTAAAAAGTCTAAAATTTTTCCATAAAGTCTATAGTTGAAATCCCATATTTTATGTGACTTTCTATCCCCTTTACTTACTTTTAAAATCTCTTTTGCATGTAAAGGAAGAAAGAAAAAGGCTTCAAGAAGAGAACTTAAAAGAAGAACTGAAATCATAATAGGAAGTATTTGCATAAACTTTCCAGTCTCTCCTGTCATTAGCAGAATTGGTAAAAATGCAAAAATAGTTGTAGCAGTTGCTGTTAAAACAGCAGGATACATTTCCATTGCACCATCTCGTGCTGCTGTAAACTTATCTTTTCCCATTTCCATATGACGATAGATATTCTCGCCAACCACAATTGCTTCATCAACAAGCATTCCAAGGGCTATTAATGCACCTAAGAGTGAAAGCATATTTAAACTATACCCTAAAGAATCAGCAGCTATTAAACCTATCATAAATGAAGTTGGTATTCCTATTGCAATTACTATTGCAATTCTTATATTTATGAATATTAATAATGCAATAAATAAAAGACATAAACCAAATAATATATTTGAAACAACAGTATTTAGCCTATTTTTAATCCAAATAGATGTATCAATATATGTACTAAACTCTAAGTTTTCATATTTTTTTTCAAACCCTTTTGTAATATCTTTGATTTGTTTAACAAGTTCAATTGCATCACCATTAACACCCTTATTAATACTAACTGCAATATTTGGTTTAGCATTATAGTGTGAAATATCAGCAACGTCTCCTAGTGTAAATCTAATATCAGCAATATCTTTTAAATAAAACTTTTTATCATCAACTTTTAAAAGTGTGTTTTTGATTTTCTCAATATTTTTTTCACCATTAAAAGTAGATAAATAATAGTGTCTTGAGCTATCCTTAATCATTCCAATTGGGAAAATAGAACTTAAAGATTGAATAGCTTGAATAACCCTACTTCTATCTAAACCATAAGCAATTATTTTCTCATCATTAAAGTTTATAAGTAGTTCTTTATCACTTTTTCCAAAAACAGAAACTTGTGATAAATCTTTTAATTGCATTACTTTTGATTTTACTTTATTGGCAACTTCAAGTAAATATTCTCGTGAATCATTCCCCTTTGAATAAACAGCAACTGTAATTAAAGGAAAGGCATGTTCAATACTTTTAACTGTTGGTTCATCCATATCAGAAGGAAGATTAGTTTTAATTTTTGAGATAATATCTTTTACATCTGATATTTCATCATCAGCATCATATCCATCTTTTAAATCAACTTTTATAGAAAAGAAACCATTTTTAATAGTTGAGGATATTTTATCAGCAGCACTTAAACCTAAGAGTTCATCTTCAATATCAGTTACTGCAATTTTATCTAAAAGTTCCGAACTAGCTCCTACATATGAACCTGAAATAGAAATAGAATCAAGGGAAGAAGGAGGAAAAATCTCTTTTGGAATTTTTAAATAAGAAAAAGCAGCAAGTAAAAAGATAAAAAGAAGAAGTAAGTGGTTTAAAATAGGCTTTCTTAGTGCAAACTCAATAATACCTTGTATCATTTTACCTCTTTTACTAAGGGATTAAACAAAAGAGAATCAATAATCTGATTTTTAAATTTCATATCTTCTAGTTGTTGTGCTAAAAATTTATTCTCTTCTTGTAGTGAAATATAGTGTGAATAAAGTTTATTTATGTCTTTACTTATATAATAAATATTATTTCTAAAATAGATTTTTGGAAAATATAAAGCAATTGCAAAAAAGAATATTGTGAATACAATTATTAAAGTATTAAAAGCATTTAGTCTAATCAAACTTAAAAATCCTTAATTTAGAACTTCTACTTCTTGGGTTTTGTTTAATCTCTTCTTTTGTAGGAATTATTGGTTTTCTTGTAATTACTTTTCCTAAAGCATGGTCGTTTCCGCATTCACATCTAAAAGCTTCAGGAGGGCAAATACATGATTTTGTCCATTTTTTAAAATAGTTTTTTACAATTCTATCTTCTAAAGAATGAAATGAGATAATCGCAACTACACAATTTTTTAATTTTGCAGCTTCTAGGGAATCAAAAAGTCTTGTTAATACTCCAAGCTCATCGTTTACTTCAATTCTTATACCTTGAAAAGGAAGAGTTGCTGGATGTATTTTGCCTTTTGACATTTTTTTTGATAGTAAAGTCGCAATATCTTTTGCAGATGTAAAGGGTCTATTATTAACTATTAGTGAGGCTACTTTTTTATATTCTCGAACCTCTCCACACTCTTTAAAAACTCGTTCTAATTCACTTTGAGAATATGTATTTACAACTATTGATGCATCTAAGCTTTGATTTTGATTCATTCTCATATCTAAAGTTTCACTCTCAAAACCAAAACCACGATCAAGTTTATCTAACTGTAAAGATGAAACGCCAATATCTGCTAAAACACCTCGTATATCGTAGTCTTTAAAGTTATCAAGAACATGTTCAAAATTACCTTTATTAAACGTAACCCTAGAAGAAAAAGGATCAAGCCTTTTAGCACAAAAATCTAAAGCTTCATCATCTTGATCATTACATATTAAATTTACAGTTTCATTTTGTTCAAGTAAACCTTGAGTATGTCCACCAAAGCCAGTAGTACAATCTATTATATAACCCTCTTTTATATCAGAAAAAGCATTTAGTGTTTCATTAAATAAAACGGGTACATGTGGTATTTGCATTCAAACATTCCTTATTAAAATTATTATATAATACCCAAAAATATATTTAAGGCTTTTTAAAATGGTTGACAAGGCTACAGTTAAACAATTAAGTAATTTATCTCTTACAATGTTTAGAAAGAATTTTTTTGGAATTTACCATGGTGCAATTTCTGCAAAACTTGATCAAGATAATTTTCTAATAAATACAAATGATGCAATTTTTGATGAAATGAGTTCAAGTTCTTTTTGTACTTTAAATATTAATAAGCAAGATTATAGATGGAAAATAGCAAGTATTGAATCACACATTCATGCAACTATTTATACAAATATTCATGAAGCAAAATATATAGCCTTTGGAATGCCGATCTATACAACAGCATATACTTTTGATCATGATTTAATTATTTTTGAAGATTATTTTGGAAAAACAACATTTAACGAAATTCCAATTTATGATCCAGGTGATTCTAAAACTTGGTATGATAGAAATGCACTTGAAATTACAAAATATTTAAAAGAATCTCATAATAATGTAATGGTTATAAAAGGTGTAGGTGCTTATGTATACGATAGAGACATTAATGAGCTTGTAAAAAAAATTGCCATACTTGAAAACTCATGTAGATTACTAAGCATTAAGACTTCATTTTGCTAAAAGATGTCTTAGCTTATGATTTATGAAGTTATTTTTTGAGTTAAAGCCCTAGTTTTAGCTATTTTAAAGCTTAAATACTATAAAGTTTATTCAAATATATTTTAATTAAGGATTTCATTTATGAACAAAGCTGAATTTATTGACGCAGTAGCTGCAAAAGCTGGATTATCTAAAAAAGACGCAAAAGGTGCAGTTGATTCTGTATTAGAAAC
>CESF01021820.1_pt1 | contig 13823 bp, 13 predicted proteins | sample 356331 | NCBI WGS metagenome assembly CESF01 (sample SAMEA2621779, study PRJEB7988) | marine metagenome | biome: marine biome (ENVO:00000447); feature: surface water layer (ENVO:00002042); material: "saline water (ENVO:00002010), including plankton (ENVO:xxxxxxxx)" | depth 5 m
GATCTCAATCCTCAGCAGGTTCAACGCAACCAGGAACTCAGGGAAACCCTGGCCGAGGTGTTTTGTCTTTGGGGATTCGAAGAAGTCACGCCTCCCAGGATTGAACGAATGGACACTCTCAAGGCGGGAGGGGCTATCGACAGCCGCGACATCGTTCGACTTGTTTCGGATGAACCACTGGGACTGAGACCGGAGCTGACAGCCTCCATCGCCAGAGCTGCCTGCACAAGGCTGCTAGAGCGTCAGCGACCACTGAGACTCTGGAGTTGCGGAACGGTCTTCGAATCCAGAACGGCCGATGAAGGAGGTCAGTGCATTGAGGAGAACCTCCATTGCGGTGTTGAGCTCTTTGGAGGTCTGGGGGTTGAGTCGGAACTCGAATTGTTCAGTCTTTTATTGGCATCGCTAAAAAGCCTGAGCCTGGACAAGATCCATCAACCGAGGCTGTTGATCGGGCATACAAGCTTGATGGAACTGTTGTTGGAACCCTTCGAATTGAGGCAGAGAAACCAGATCCGTGCCTGCCTCAGTCAGTACGACCGTCTTGGACTGCAAGAGCTGGGATTAGCAAACGATGCCCATGACAATTTGGCCTACTGGCTCGACCGAAGAGGCACCCCCCAGGAGATCCTCCACGCTTTGGATGAGCAATATCCGAATCAAGAGGTGCTGAAACAGCTAGTGAGACTGTTCACGCATCTGCTTCCACTTGCTGAGGATTCGGGACTGCAACTGCAACTTGACCCAACATTTCAACCTCATTACGAGCTTTATGACGGCATCTTGCTGCAGCTGGTCTGCCAGGGAAACTCGGCTCCAGTGGTCATTGCTCGGGGCGGAAGATACGACTCACTGGTCAAGAGACTTGGCGGTGAAGGCGCTGAAGCAACAGGTCTGGGATTCAGCTACTGCGTCGATGACATCAGGAATCTTCCAGGAGATTCCGTCACCACCACCCATGAAGAGACCGCGACACTGATCTGTTACGGGCCCACGCAAACTCTGGAGACGGCACTACAACGTCAAATGGAACTCCATCAGCAAGGGAGGATCAGTGTTCTGGATCATCGTGCGTGTGAGGATCATGCCGAAGCGATGAATCGCCTGAAACAGTCAGGCTGCGACAGCCTCGAGTGGATCGATCCCTAAGATCAGCCGGGACTGAATGGATGCATGGCTCACACAATCGTGACCGATGTCTGCGAAGGAGCGGGCGATTGCGTCGAAGCCTGTCCTGTCGCTTGCATCACACCTGGCAACGGTGAAAACTCAAAGGGAACTGAGTACTACTGGATCGATTTCGAAACCTGCATTAACTGCAGCGTCTGCCTGCAGATCTGCCCCATCGAAGGGGCGATACTGCCTGAGGAACGATCAGACCTCCAACGTCCCCAGACGCTCTGACGTACGGGAAACTCACCAAGGAACGTCTTGATCAGCAGCGGTCACCGTGACTAATTTTCAGCAAACTCATGCGTGCTGATGTCGGTGCTTGAACAGGGTCAGATTCAGATCCATACCGAAAACATTTTTCCAATCATCAAAAAGGCCGTTTACTCAGGCCACGAAGTTTTTCTGAGAGAATTGGTCAGTAACGGTACCGATGCCATCAGCAAACGCCGCATGGCAGCAATGGCGGGTGATTGTTCTGAGGCAGATGAGGGTCTGATCAACATTACTGTTGATCGAGAAGCAAAAACAGTCAAAATCAGTGATAACGGCATCGGGATGACTGCCGATGAAGTGAAAAAATACATCAATCAAGTGGCCTTTTCCAGCGCAGAGGATTTTTTAGAGAAATACAAACAAGAATCTGATGCCATTATCGGTCATTTTGGCCTTGGATTTTATTCCAGTTTTATGGTGGCCAAGGAGGTTGAGCTGATTACTCGTTCAGCACGTCCCGACAGCGCAGCAGTTCGCTGGGTGTGTGATGGATCTCCTGCATTTAAACTGGAGAGTCACGATAGATCTGAGCCAGGAACTGACGTCATCCTTCATTTAATGGAGGATGAACTGGAGTATCTGGAACCTGCGAGGTTACGCACACTGATCACTCAGTATTGCGACTTCATGCCCATTGATGTTCAACTCGAGGGCGAAAGTGTCAACAAGAGGAACCCAGCCTGGAGAAGAAATCCCAGGGAGATGTCTGATCAGGACTATATCGACCTTTACCGTTACCTCTACCCCTTTCAAGGAGATCCACTACTCTGGGTTCACTTAAATACCGATTACCCCTATACGCTGCAGGGAATTCTTTTCTTCCCTCAATCCGTAGGACGAGCTGATTGGGAAAAGGGCGATATTCGCCTGTACTGCAACCAAGTTTACGTGAGCGATTCAATTAAAGAGATTGTTCCGCGTTACTTACTCCCCCTAAGAGGAGTCATTGACTCTCCAGACATCCCACTGAATGTCAGCAGAAGTGCTCTGCAAACGGATCGAAAAGTTAGATCAATTGGTAATTTTGTTGCCAAAAAAGTGGCTGACAGACTGAAAAGCCTGAAAAAAGACCAACCAGAAGAGTATGCAAAAGCATGGAATTCACTTGCACCATTTGTAAAAATTGGTGCCATGGAAGACGACAAGTTTGCTGAGCAAGTATCAGATCTAATTTTGTTCACTACTACTGCTCTTTCGTCTGAAGACGAAGCAGAACCAATCAAGGCTGGAGATAAAAATTACACAACCTTGTTGTCTTATCAGAGCAGACTCTCAGACACGCAATCCAAGCGGATTTTGTATTGCACTGATGAAGTTGCTCAAGCCGGTGCCCTCTCACTGTGGAGGAGCCAAGGTGCTGAAGTGATCTTTGCAGAGACGGTCATTGACAGTCAATTCCTGCCCTGGCTGGAAGCAACCAACGATCAGTTCAAATTTCAAAGAGTGGATGCAGAGCTGGATGAAAGCTTGCGCGATGAAAAGCCAGAAATCAGTGACCAGGATGGCGAAACGCAGAGTGAATCAATCAGAAGCCTGATCAAGGAGGCACTCAATAACGACAAAGTCACCATTCAGGTCCAGGCACTGAAAGGAGGTGAAGAGGCTCCACCGGCGATGATCCTGCTTCCCGAACAAATGCGACGCATGAATGACATGGGAGCTCTGATGGATCAACGTTTGCCAGGGTTACCTGATCATCACGTACTGCTGATCAACCGCCGTCATCCGCTGGTCGAAGGACTGTTGAGACTGTCCGCAGGTGGTGTGCTTCTGGGCAGCGCGCAATCATCACCCAGCAAACAATTGGCTTCGGAGCTCGCTTTACACCTCTATGACATGGCACGTCTGGGAGTGGGAGGCCTGGAACCCAGTGAATTAGCGGGCTTCCAGACACGTAGCGCCAAACTGATGTCTGAGCTTGTCAGCAAAGGGACCTGACCTGGTCTGTTTGCTAAATTGGAGTTCTGGCCATTGGCCACTGAAATCAAGGATCGTCATCATGTCTCGGGTGTGTCAGCTCACTGGTACGCGTGCCAATAACGGAATGGCAGTGAGCCACTCCCACATCAGAACGAAAAAGCTGCAACAGGCCAACTTGCAGCAGCGACGACTCTGGTGGGCAGAAGGCAACCGTTGGGTGAATCTTCGGATCACAACCCGCGCCCTGAAGACCATTCAGAAGAAAGGACTAGGTGCCTACGCCAAATCACTTGGCATTGATTTGGCCAAAGTCTGACTCGTTACCGACATGCCTCAGCTTGTGCTGAAACGCCGAGACTTTCTGGGTTTCACAGTGACTGGGGCAGCAGCTCTGTTCTGGAAGCCGTCAAAAGCGAGAGCTCTCGGCGGAAAACTCCCTGAAATCGGAGAGCAAGCGCCCAATTTCGCCCTACCAGGAACTCTTGGAGGAGGCGCGTCAAAAGATTGGAGTCTTGACGACTGGTCTGGTCGTTGGTTAGTGCTTTATTTTTATCCGAGGGATTTCACGTCCGGTTGCACGATTGAAGCTCACGGCTTCCAGGAATCGCTCAAAGATTTCAATGCTCATCAGTGCGACATCGCAGCTATTTCAGCTGACAGTGTTGATGATCACGAATCATTCTGCAGCAGCGAAGGGCTTGATTTCACCTTGTTGTCAGACCCTGAAGGAAAGGTCAGTCGTCAGTACGGGTCATGGATGGCTCCTTACTCGTTACGTCATACGTTTTTGATTGATTCTCAAGGTATTTTACGTGCCCGCTGGACTGGCGTCAGACCCGTTGGCCATGCTCAAGACGTGCTAAACACGTTGATGTCAGAACAGAGTAATTCCATTGCTTAACAGACCCTCTGATGAGCTGAACAGTGGAGTTAAACCAACATCATATGGGAGATCATGAAAATGGATCTGAACATAGGCAGCAGCAATTTTATTATTCTTTATCATCGGACACCATTTGATGAAGCAAAAGACGAAACAGGAGAGCGAGTTTGGCGTGACCAAAAAAGTCCGAATGGGATCATCCCAACCCTGAGAAATTTATTCAGAGACAGAGACAACGGAACCTGGATTGCTTGGCGTCAGGTCAATGACCTAGCCAATGCAGAAGACGAAAGAATCTCGATGAACGAACCAGCGTCATTCACGTTGAGACGAATACCGCTCGAACAAGAGCAAATTTCAAGTTTTTATCACGTCACTTCCAAGGAATCATTCTGGCCAATTTTACATACCTTCCCTAACTACTTCGACGTTAACAATACTGATTGGAGTATTTTCGAAGAGGTTAATCAACGTTTTGCAGATGCAGCTTGCGCAGAAGCGGCTCCTGGCGCAACTGTATGGGTTCATGATTACAACCTTTGGCTTGTTCCTGGATATATTCGCAGCAAGCGCTCAGATCTTAAAATCGCATTTTTTCATCACACACCATTCCCAAGTAGTGATGTATTTTCGATTCTTCCCTGGCGAAAGCAAATCGTAGAAAGCCTACTCAGTTGCGACGTCGTTGGATTTCATATTCCCCGCTACACAGAGAATTTTGCAAGGGCAGCGAATTGTCTTTTAGGTGTAGAAAAAGGTGAAAAACAAGATGTTCCGCTTCGATTTCTTGGTTGTGGATCGGCATTAACGGAGCCATCTGAAACCCCATGGCTTAACTATCGAGGACGGAAGGTACGTCTTCTGTCGTCTCCAGTCGGAACATCTCCAGACGTGATTCAGGCGCTCACGAAAGATTCGCATGTTCGTCATTTATCAGAGCGAATTGATGAAGATACCAAGAAAGGACGGAAGCTCATCCTTTCCGCGAGCAGAGTTGATTACACGAAAGGAAACGAAGAGTTATTGTTGGCATTCGAACGACTGCTTGAACGCCGACCAGAACTGCACGGAAAAGTGGTATTGATGCTGGCCTGTGTTGCTGCAGCTTCAGGAATGAGGATCTATGAAGATACCCAGCGACTGATTGAGGAAACAGCTGGTCGTATCAACGGACGTTTCAGCAAAATGGATTGGGTTCCAATTCGATTTTCAACGCGCAGAATTCCCTATGAAGAAATGGTCGCCTGGTTTTCACAAGCAGACATCTGTTGGATCACCCCACTACGTGACGGTCTCAATCTGGTAGCCAAGGAATATGCCGCCGCAAGGAAAGGGCAGGCTGGAGTACTCGTGCTTTCTGAATTTACAGGGGCTTCAGTGATTCTCGATGGTGCAGTTCTGACCAACCCTTATTCGCACAAACAGATGGATACAGCGATTGATACAGCAATTGATATGCCTGCCTCAGAACAAATCGAAAGGATGGAGAAAATGAGTTCAGCAGTTGAGGCATTCACGGTATCGGACTGGGCCGATGAGCAGATGGGTGCGCTCGAAACCCAGGAGTAAAGCCATGCTCTGGATCAGGAGGAGATTATTCAGGTTGTTGATGGTCTCCATCGTCATCATTGCCAGCAGTCTGATTGCTCTTTCCGTTGTTGCAAGACAACCAGACCATGTCTCGATATTGATGCCGGCACCTTTTGCTGATTCAACCGTAGAACTAGTTAAAAGTTTTAATCAACAACACCAGGGTCGTATTCATCTCAATGTGATCAGAGGCCCTATGGAAACTGAGGCAATCTCAGACTTGGCAATCAGCAGTCTTTTATTGGGTGATACACCATTTGACGGACTGCTGATGGACGTGACCTGGGTGCCGAAATATGCAAAGGCGGGCTGGCTCGAACCGCTTGACAGATATTTCACTGAGGAAGATCTGAATGCTCTCGCGGCAGGTGCCAGCAAAGGAAACCACTATCAGGACTCTCTGATGCGCTGGCCACTGAATGCAGATATTGGCCTTCTCTATTGGCGCACAGATCTAATGAATGAGCCCCCTCGGACTCCACAAGAACTCGAGAGCATCAGCCAAAAACTCCAATCAAGCGGCAGCATTCCCTATGGATATGTATGGCAAGGCAGGCAATATGAAGGATTAAGTTGTGTATTTCTAGAGATTATTGACGGTTTCGGTGGTGAATGGTTTTCACCGGAAACTGGAAGAATCGGACTCGATGAATCAGCAGGAGTTGCTGCTGCGCAATGGCTCGATAGCCTGATCCAACGAGGAATTAGTCCACGAGCTGTCACCAACTTCTCCGAGTCTGAGACATTACAGAGCTTCAAGTCTGGTCAGGCGGCTTTCATGCGCAACTGGCCCTACGCATGGGCTGAATTACAAAAAAATGACAGTCAGGTTAAAAATAAGGTTGGCATCGCCCCGATGGTGGCTCAAACGGGTCATCAACCTGCAGCAACCTTAGGAAGTTGGGGACTGAGTCTTTTAAAGGGGTCTGCAAATCCTGAGTCAACCGTTAAAGCATTTAAATATCTCACTAGTGAGGAATCTCAGCGGTATCTATATCGTCAATACGGCTATACACCAACTCAGAGAGTGATCTTCAATGATCAGAACTTGTTGAAAACGCATCCATCCCTTCAAGCCATTGGTCAAGCTTTGTCCTATGCCCGCTCCAGACCAGAGACTCCACTTTACGCGCAGGTGAGTGATGTTTTGCAGCGAAAATTAAGTGGAACACTCACAGGCATGACTTCCCCTACAGCAGGAATGCAACAAGCAGAGCGATCAACGAGTCAAGTGCTTGAAGCAGCAGGAGCAGCGCCCTGATGCCTTTGCTCCTCTTACTGATTCCATCCCTGCTCTTGCTGATTTCGGTATTTGCACTGCCGCTCTTTCGCTACGGATGGCTCAGCTTCCATGCCGATTCCGTGATGACGGGTTTGATGGCCATCCCCAATCAGGGTGCCAACTGGCAGCGGTTCATTCATGACGGCCGCTACTGGCAAGACCTACTCCAGACGCTCCGCTTCGCCTTTGTCTCAGTAACGGCTGAAATCGTACTCGGCTTGATCATTGCCTTGATTCTCAATCAGCCATTGCGAAAGCGAGCCCTGATCAGATCATCCTCATTAATTCCATGGGCCTTACCTACAACAGTGATGGCTCTTGGCTGGAGATGGATCTTTAATACCCCCTATGGCCCCATTGACCGACTGATGCAATCGGCATTGGGACGATCGCTCAATGCTCTTGGAGAACCATCGATTGCATGGATTACTACCGTCTACGCGGACATCTGGAAAACAACGCCGTTCGTGGCACTGATTCTGCTTGCTGGCCTGCAGACCATTCCTTCTGATCTCTACGAAGCCGCAAAACTGGAAGGAGCAAGTTCCTGGATTTGCTTGCGTCGTATCACGATTCCTCTGCTGCTTCCTTACCTGGGCCTTGCACTGGTATTCCGTCTTGCTCAGGCCTTCGGAGTCTTTGATCTGGTGCAGGTGATGACGGGAGGCGGTCCTGCCAGCAGCACGGAAAGCATTGCTCTCTATGCCTATTGGAACGCTCTACGTTTTCTTGACTTTGGATACAGCGCCACCATCATGATTGGCAGCTTCGTGATTCTCAGTTCACTGATTTTGATTGCATGGCTCGTGATCACGTTGGTGCGAAATCGGGCTGCAGGAGCCTACGCAAAATGAAAGCAGCACGATTCGTAATTATCGCTCTATTGATCTGGTCACTTGGCCCTTTGGCCTGGCAGCTTTACACCTCATTTTGTACTGATCAAGCACTCGTCACCCCATTTGCTTCACTTGATCAGCGCTGGACACTCGCTCATTATGAAAGTGTTCTGAACAGTAATCCATCTTTCATTCACTATCTCTTTAATAGTTTTTTTGCAGGCAGTGTGTCTACAGTATTTACACTTATATTGGCGATTCCTGCTAGTTATAGCCTTAGCAAACTTGGGCAACGTAGTGCACTATTAATCAAATGTCTGTTGATTGGTTGCGCATTATTCCCCTATGTCCTGCTCTTTTTAGCACTGCTAGAAATCGCCCGATATCTTCAACTGGGAAATAGTCTGATTGCACTTGCGATTCCCTATGCAGCGCTATCGCAACCCCTGGCGGTTCTCTTGCTCACCAATGCATTTTCTGATCTTCCTCCAGAGCTCGAGGATGCTGCCAGAGTTGAAGGATTAAGCGTTCTTCAACGGTTTCGTTGGGTCTTGCTTCCGCTGATCTCTCCAGCCATTGCCAGCACAGCGATTCTTGTTTTTCTGTTCTCGTGGAATGAATACCCAATCGCACTCACTTGGATCAGCGACTCAGATCAATTGACACTTCCAGTAGCGATGGCAAGAATTGCTGGCTCTTCCATTCATTCAGTTCCTTACGGCCCTTATGCAGCAGCTACAGTGATTGGGTCAATCCCCCTCATCATTTTGGTGATGGTTTTCCAGAAAGCGATTGTTTCAGGCTTAACCACTGGAGCTGTTAAGGGATGACACTTGAACTTAAGCAGGTCGGTCGAAGTATCAACAACCAATGGATTGTTGAAAACTTGACGATGTCGGTCGCAGACAATGAATGTCTCGCTCTCGTTGGACCCAGTGGTTGCGGGAAAAGCACAACATTGCGCTTAATTGCCGGGCTGGATCCTGTCAGTACGGGCTCCATTCACGTCAGTGGTCGTGACATCACAACTCTGTCACCTGCCGAGCGAAATGTTGGAATGGTTTTTCAAAGCTATGCACTGCTTCCGCACTTGAATGTATTTGAAAACCTCGAACTTGGTTTGCGAATTCGTGGCGTATCAAAGCGCGAGAGAACATCGAAAATCAGACAGGTTCTTGAGCTTGTGCAACTTTGGAATCGTGCCAACAACCGCCCTGCTGAGCTCTCAGGTGGACAGCGTCAAAGAGTTGCTTTAGCTCGGGCACTGCTCAGAGAGCCTGACGTTTATCTTCTTGATGAACCGATGAGCAATCTGGATGCACAACTAAGGGAAGATATTCGTCCCGAACTTCGAAGACTTGTCTTAGAGCAAAGAAAACCAACCATCTATGTGACTCATGACCAACATGAAGCCATGGCAATGGCACAACGGATCGCTGTGCTTCATGAGGGAAAAATCGAACAGATCGACACTCCATATAATCTTTATCACAATCCTTGCAGCCTTTTCGTTGCTCGATTTATCGGTCGACCTCAAATCAATTGTCTTCACGACGAGTCCGGTCATTTTCGTGGCGTGAGACCAGAATCCATTCGTTTTTCTGATTCAGGATTATCAGGCAAGCTTCAATCGAGAGAATGGCTTGGCAATTCTCAATTGTTGTTCCTGGAAACAAAACAAGGAGTGATTCGAATGATGGCACCACCAGAACAGACCATTCCAGAACAGATCAGATTGACATGGCGATCTGAAGACGAAATCCTATTCAATGCTGAAACAGGTCTTCGATTAAGCCGATAGTTTTTCGAGTTCCTCAACAAGCATGGTCTCGTGAACCTGCGCATCACACTTTAATTGGTCGATTTGTGAGTCAACAGGTTGAGCTGTGATAGCTAGGTGCCATTGATGGTTCAACTGATCAGCGTTGAGCTGATTGTGCAGATCCACCCATGGCAAGGCCGCAAGCTGCGCTGCGGCCTTCACTTTGGGGTCATAACTCAGCGCCGCGCTGGGACAACCTGCAGTTGCCGCAAGAATCAAGGCATGCAGACGCATTGCGATGACTAGAGCAGCTTCACTAAACAACAGCTGGACCTGTTCAAGAGACTCAGCCTGCATTTGAACGGAGCGCCGACACAATCGCTCAGGAACCAGTTCACGACTCTGAAGTTCAGTCCACAGCGCTGCATCCTGGTCTGCATGGAAGGCCAGCCAGATCACCTCATAACATCCATTGGAACTCAATCGATCAACGGCCTCAAGCAGAACACTCCAACCCTTGCTGTCCAATAGAGGAGTGGGTCTCCAGCAGAGGATTAGCCGGTCTCCACCAGTCCACCGTGGCGAGGGATGACGCCAAACAGGATCAGGTGCCATCACCATGGGAATGTTGAGGTCCCAGCGTTGTGCCAAACCCATCGAACCGGGATCTCTCCAAGACACAGCCCTGACTCCAGCGAGTGTTTGCCTCACCAAGACACGGCTGAATCGACGCTGCAGTGGACCCAGTCCCTGACCCCAGAGCAGGATTGGAATGCGCTTGAAACGGGCAATCCAGAGAAGAACAAGGTAATAAACAAGGCTTTTAAAACTTGTTCCGTCCTGAAGCAAACTGCCTCCACCAAGAACCAGAGCATCAACGTGGTTCAGGGCTTGAATGGTTTCCAACAGTGATCGACGATTCACAGTCGACACCCTGGGAACCAAAGTGTGAACAGCGGCTGAATCATTGGCTGTCACCACGGGGTCCCAATTAGAGGGAATCTGCGACACCAACACTTGAAGCAGAGCATCGTCACCGAGATTGTGCTCGCCGTAATAACCACAGAGCAGCACTCTCAACTTCCGCCCACTGCGAAGCCCCTTCACCAGCAATCAGCAGTTGATCCGATCATTATCCAAGTCTTCAACCGTTACGGTGAACCACGCCATTGAAATGAAATGCACGCGCTATCGCTAGGGACGTGGTGGATTCATTGGGCCTCCGTGGCTGAATGGCTGATAGCCATCGTGCTGATTCATCAATACAAGCCCGTTGGTCAGGAAGCATCCACTCAGCGAATCGCCTGGGCGATGCTTCCTGCTTTGGTGAGTGCAATGGCAGCGTGCACATGGCACCTCTACGACAACGCTGAAGAGTTGCGCTGGCTAGTGACGCTCCAGGCATCATTCACCTTGATCGGCAACGCCATGCTGGCCTGGGCCGCATGGTCAATCAAAGCGCCAACAAACTTTGAGGATCAGCTCTGATGCCTGACTTCGATCCATCACCGTTGTTCGCACTCTCCCTGTTTCCCTATCTGATTTTTCTCTATTACCTAGGACAACGTCGATTGCTTCCCGCTCTCAGTCGTCGTGGCTTTCAGCTCACGCTGTTGTTTGTCGGGATGACCATTGCAGCAGCTTTGATTGCTGATCTGCAATTTGGGAGTGAGCTGGTGGCCATTGATCCCCTGCATGGAGGAGCTGAAGCTTTCCTGACGCTGAGCAACGCCGTGATCGTGGCAGGACTGATTGGGTATCAAAAAGTACTGCGATGAACAACTTTTACAAGTGTTAGGCGTCTGTGCTTAAAGGCTGGAAGATAAATCGTTGCCTCTGTTCTTCATGCTCGCTCCTCTTCTGGCCATTGCTCCTGCCACGGTTACCTGGTCTCCAAAGGTGGGGCTTGTGATGATCGCTTGCAACGTACTTGCTATCGCTATCGGCAAAGCTGCGATCAAATACCCCAATGAGGGAGCCCAATTGCCCAACCCGTCATTTTTCGGTGGCATGAGCCATGCCTCTCTGCTGGCCACAACAAGTCTCGGACACGTCATTGGCATGGGTGCCATCCTCGGCTTGGCAACCCGTGGAGTGCTTTAAAACGACTCTGAACTGAAGAATCAACATGAAGGGGTGGCGAGAGCACCCCTTTTGAATCGTTCAGCTAGGGACCGCGGGACTTTCAACGCCTGCTTCAGAGGTGTTATGAACCTTCGTGGTGATGAAGTTGAATCGCTCGTTGATTCTCTGAGCCATCTGATCAGGAAGCAGACCTAGTGATTCGAAACTTTGCTGTGGCGTTGCATGGTCCACCAGCACATCGGGGATTCCCAGCCTCATGACAGGCAGATGGAGATCAGATTCCTGAAGGGATTCAATCACCGCGGAACCGAATCCACCCTCCAAGGATCCTTCTTCCATGGTCACGACACGACCGATGCGCTGGACCAGTGGATGTAGCAAAGCTGTGTCGAGAGGTCTGAGGAATCGAGCGTTGACGACTGTGGACTGAATACCTTGGGCAGCCAGGATCTCTGACGTCGCCATCGCTTTGGCATTCATGGCTCCATAGGCCACGATCACCAAGTCATCTCCGGAACGGAGAACTTCGCCACAACCAATCGGTAACGGTTCCCATCCCTCTTCCATCAATGGAACGCCTTCCCCAGGGCCCCTTGGAATCCGGATTGCGCAAGGCCCATCGTGCTTAAGAGAGCTGACCAGCATGCGTTGAAGTTCAGCCTCATCCTTGGGCGCCATGACCGTGAAGTTGGGGATGGCACGCATATAGCTGATGTCGTATTGGCCTTGGTGGGTCGGCCCATCGGCACCGACGATGCCAGCGCGGTCCAGCACGAAAGTGACCGGCAGTTTCTGAATCCCCACATCGTGGATTAACTGGTCGAAAGCCCTTTGCAGGAATGTGCTGTAGATGGCCACAACGGGGCGAAGACCGTCGGATGCCATACCTGCAGCCAGGGTCACCGCATGTTGCTCAGCAATGCCCACGTCGATGTATTGATCTGGCAAGGCCTTCTGAAGAAGGTCAAGGCCAGTACCGGTCGCCATGGCCGCTGTGATTCCAACAACGCGGGGATTCTGTTCGCAGATTTTGACAAGAGTCTGTCCAAAAACCTTGCTGTAACTGGGCGGTTTGGGAGTTTTGCTCGGGCGGGCTTTGCCGGTGTTGAGATCAAACGCCGACTGGGCGTGATAGCCCACCTGATCGGCCTCCGCATAGGGATAACCCTTGCCCTTAGTGGTGAGCACATGCACCAGCACTGGACCACCAACACGGTGAGCAGCCTGAAACGTTCTCATCATTTCGGCAATGTCGTGACCATCAACTGGCCCCATGTAAGTGAATCCAAGCTCTTCAAAAACCGCACCGACCTTGGGCACCGCCAGACGACGCATGCTGCCTTTGAGCCGGTTGAGTTCAGCCGGAAGATCACCACCCATGAATGGGAGATGGCGCATGCTTTCTTCCACGCTCCCTGACAAAAACTGCATCGGAGGGCTGAGCCTCATCCGGTTCAGATGGCTTGAAAGAGCCCCGACTGGTGGGGAAATGGACATGTCATTGTCGTTAAGCACCACCAGCAAAGGTGTGTTGGGCATATGTCCTGCATGGTTGATGGCCTCCAAGGCCATTCCACCGGTGAGGGCTCCATCACCGATCACCGCAACGCATTTGTGATCCTGGCCGAGACGATCTCGGGCCATGGCCATTCCCAGAGCAGCTGAGATGGACGTACTGGCATGACCAGCGCCGAAATGATCGAATGTGCTCTCGGATCGCTTGAGATATCCGGCAACGCCTGACTTCTGCCTGAGTGAATCGAAATCGGCGTAGCGACCAGTGATCAGCTTGTGGGGATAAGCCTGATGACCGACGTCCCAGACCACGCGATCACGATCAAGATCCAGTGTTTGGTAGAGGGCGAGTGTGAGCTCAACAACTCCAAGGCCAGGACCCAAATGCCCACCGCTATTGGAGACCACTTCCAGATGGCGCTGCCGAATCTGTGCAGCGACGTCTTCAAGCTCGGCTACGGATAGACCATGCAGCTGATTGGGATGCGATAGATCGCTCAGGTG
>CESF01066576.1_pt1 | contig 13823 bp, 10 predicted proteins | sample 356331 | NCBI WGS metagenome assembly CESF01 (sample SAMEA2621779, study PRJEB7988) | marine metagenome | biome: marine biome (ENVO:00000447); feature: surface water layer (ENVO:00002042); material: "saline water (ENVO:00002010), including plankton (ENVO:xxxxxxxx)" | depth 5 m
ATGGGTGGTGAATTTAAAGATTATGGTGATATTGATAATGCTCCTGAGGAAAGGGAAAGAGGTATTACTATTGCAACAGCTCATGTTGAATACGAATCAGATAATCGTCACTATGCACACGTTGATTGCCCAGGCCATGCTGACTATGTAAAAAATATGATAACAGGTGCAGCACAAATGGATGGAGCAATATTAGTTGTTAGTGCCGCAGACGGAGCAATGCCTCAAACAAAAGAACACATTCTTCTAGCGCGTCAAGTTGGTGTGCCAAATATTGTTGTTTACTTAAATAAGGCTGATCAAGTTGATGATGCAGAGTTAACAGAATTAGTTGAGATGGAGATAAGAGAATTACTAACATCATATGAATTTGATGGAGATAATATCCCGTTTGTAAGTGGATCAGCTTTAAAAGCTCTTGAGGGTGATACTTCAGAAATTGGAGCGCCATCAATTGAAGCAATTGTAAAAGCTATGGATGATTCATTTCCCCAACCGGAAAGAGCAACTGACGGTGATTTTTTAATGCCTGTTGAAGATGTTTTTTCAATTTCAGGAAGAGGTACAGTTGTAACTGGTAGAGTTGAAAGAGGGGTAATAAATGTAAATGACGAAATTGAAATTTGCGGAATAAAAGAAACCCAAAAATCAGTTTGTACTGGTGTTGAAATGTTTAGGAAACTTCTTGATCAAGGTGAAGCAGGTGATAATGTTGGTGTTCTTCTTAGAGGAACAAAAAGAGAAGAAGTTGAGCGTGGTCAAGTTCTTTGTAAGCCAGGATCAATTAAACCTCATACAAAATATGAATGTGAAGTCTACATTTTATCTAAAGATGAAGGAGGAAGACATACACCTTTCTTTAATGGATATAGACCTCAATTTTACTTTAGGACAACAGATGTAACTGGAGCAGCTACATTACCTTCAGGAACAGAAATGGTTATGCCAGGTGATAATGTAAGTATGACTGTAGAACTAATTGCCCCAGTCGCTATGGAGCAAGGATTAAAGTTTGCGATTCGTGAAGGCGGAAGAACTGTTGGTGCTGGAGTTGTTTCAAAAATTATTGAATAATATTTTTGATTAATAAATTTAAGCGGGTTGTTTATCTTCCCGCTTTTTGGTTTTTAAAATATAGGCCAGTAGCTCAATTGGTAGAGCATCGGTCTCCAAAACCGGAGGTTGGGGGTTCAAGTCCCTCCTGGCCTGCCAGAATATGAATTATGGTTGCAAATAAATTAGACGCTGAGACAAATAAGGTTGATTTAGTAAAGTGGATACTTGCCGGGGCAATATTCGTTGGAGCACTTATTGCGTTTTATTATTTAGATCAATATCCATTAATTTACAGGGTATTAGGGCTTGTTATAACAATATTTTTAGATTTTTTTATTGTTTTTAATACTGAAAAGATAAAAAATCTGAGAGTTTTTACATATGATGCTAGAGTAGAGCTAAAAAAGGTTGTTTGGTCAACAAAAGCTGAAGTTATTCAAACAACAATTATTGTATTCATTGTTGTTATCGTTATGTCGATATTGCTTTGGTTATTGGATAAGCTTCTTGGCGCTGGAATAAAATTTTTATTAGCATAATATTATGCTTTATTACGGTGGGTAATTATGTCGTTAAAATGGTTTGTAATACACGCATATTCTGGGTATGAAAACCAGGTAAAGAAATCCCTATTAGAAAGAATAGAGATGGAAGGAATGGGTGAAAAATTCGGAAAAATATTAGTTCCGACTGAAGAAGTCGTTGAAATGAAAGACGGGCAAAAACATAAGAGTGAAAGAAAATTTTTCCCTGGGTACGTTTTAGTTCAAATGGAGATGAATGACACAACATGGCATTTGGTAAAAAAGTCACCAAAAGTGATGGGGTTCATCGGAGGCTCCTCTGATAAGCCTGCACCTATTTCAGATGCTGAAGCAGATAAAATTATGAATCGCATTCAAGAGGGTGTTGAAAAACCTAAGCATAAAGTTTTATTTGAGCCGGGAGAAGTTGTGAGAGTAATTGATGGACCATTCAATGATTTTAATGGGGTTGTTGAAGAAGTTAACTACGAAAAAAATAGAATGTTAGTAGCTGTTCAAATATTTGGCAGATCTACCCCAGTTGAGTTAGAATTCGGTCAGGTTGAAAAAGGATAAAAAAATGGCAAAAAAAGGAAAAAAAGAAATAGAAGCTTATATCAAGTTACAAATACCGGCAGGCGAGGCTAATCCAAGCCCACCAGTTGGACCTGCACTTGGACAGCATGGTTTAAATATCCAAGAATTTTGTAAATCATTTAATGGTAAGACAGAGAAAGTTGAAAAAGGAATGAAAGTTCCAGTAATTATTTCTGTCTATAATGATAAAAGTTTTGACTTCGTTATTAAAACAACTCCTGCTGCTATACTTTTAAGAAAAGCTGCTGGAATAGAAAAGGGAAGCGGAACACCAAACTCAGTTAAAGTTGGAACGGTAACTCTTGCACAGGTAGAAGAAATAGCAAAAGCAAAAATGGAAGATTTAAATGCCAATACTTTAGAAGCTGCAGTAAAAATTATTTCTGGTAGCGCAAGAAGCATGGGTATAACTGTAGAAAATTAATATTAGGTTTATATATGAATCAATTAAAATCAAAAAGAATGAAAGAGTGTTATAAAGATCTTGAAAAAGATAAGATTTATCAAGATGTTGAGGCTATTAAGATTTTGAAAGAAAAATCATCTGTTAAGTTTGTAGAATCTGTAGATGTAAGCATAAATTTAGGGATTGATGCGAAAAAATCTGATCAAAACATAAGGGGTTCTCTAGTTCTTCCTAATGGAACTGGTAAGTCAGTTAAAGTTGCCGTTTTTTGTGATGGTGATGATGCAAAAAAAGCTGCTGCCGCTGGAGCTGATACTGTAGGTATGGAAGATTTGGTAGATTTAGCAAAAAAAGGTGATTTTGACTATGATGTTGTTATAGCAACACCAGACACCATGAAAATAGTCAGTCCATTAGGGCAAATACTTGGCCCCAAAGGGCTAATGCCAAACCCAAAAGTTGGCACAGTGTCAAAAGACGTAGAAAAAGCAGTAAAAAACGCAAAATCTGGACAAGTCCAGTACAGAACTGATAAATCTGGTATTGTACATTGCTCCATAGGCAAGGTAGAATTCACAGAAGATAAATTAGCAGAAAATCTGAGAGCATTAATTACAGAAGTAATTAAGGCCAAACCTTCTTCAGCTAAAGGAAAATATTTAAAGAAGATTTCATTATCTTCTTCTATGGGACCTAGTTTGCTAGTAGACCAGGCCTCATATACATAGGCTTTGTGAAGTTGTTTTAGTTTAGCAACTGTCAAAGACCGTAGGTGTGCGAAAGTACTTAATTTCCTACGTAGATAACCATGCAGAAATGTATGCACAAGTTTGGAGTGATAAAGTGGCATTAAATATCGGTGAAAAAAAGGATGTAGTTAAGGAAATTTCCGAGATCGCATCTTCAGCACAATCAGCAGTAGCAGCTGAATATAGAGGACTTACAGTTCAAGAATTATCTGCACTAAGAAGTAACGCTAGGGATCTTGGAGTTTATGTAAAAGTTATTAAAAACAGTCTTGCTAGAATTGCTATTAAAGACACAAGTTTTGAGTGTATGGATTCTTCTTTAAAGGGCCCATTAATTTTTGCATTTTCAAAAGAAGACCTTGGATCTGCAGCAAAATTAGTTAATGATTTTAAAAAAGATAATAAACTTTTAAAACCTGTTGTAGTTGCTGTAAATGGTGAATTGGTTGACGTTGCAAAAATAAGTCAAATTGCAGCATTACCAAATAAAGATCAAGCTATAAGTATGTTGATGGCTGTTATGAAGTTACCGATAGAAAAATTTGCTAGAACTTTATCAGCGCCAAATGTAAAACTCGTGCAGACACTAACTGCGTATAAAAATAAACTAGAACAAAATTAACATATTAAATTAAGTATATACTTAGGAGACTAAAATGGCGGTATCAAAAGAAGATATATTAGAATCAATTTCTAATATGAGCGTGATGGATGTTGTAGAACTTGTTGAAGCTATGGAAGAAAAATTTGGTGTTTCAGCAGCTTCAGTTGCAGCAGCAGCACCAGCAGCAGCAGCAGCACCAGCAGAAGCTGCTGAAGAAAAAACTGAATTCACAATTAAAATGAGTAGTTTTGGCGCAAATAAAGTTGCGGTTATTAAAGTTGTTAGAGCTGTTACAGGTCTTGGGCTTAAAGATGCTAAAGATATGGTAGAAGGCGCACCTGTAACTGTAAAAGAAGGTGTTTCAAAACAAGAAGCTGATGAAGCTAAAAAACAATTAGAGGAAGCTGGAGCAACTGTTGAGCTCAGTTAAGAGTTTTTTGTAAATTAGATCAGGCGATGCTAGTAACAAAAAGTTACTGGCAGTTTTTTGTTTTTTAATATTATTGTTTAAGGGTAAAAATGGAATATACATATACAGAAAAGAAAAGAATCAGAAAAAACTTTGGAAAAAGAAAGCAAGTTATAGATATACCTCCTATGCTTGATATACAAACAGATTCTTATGTTGGTTTTTTAAATACAAGTAACAGCGCTGAAGAAAGATCATCATCTGGTATTCATAAAGCTTTTAATTCAGTATTTCCAATTATTAGTCACTCAGGCCATGTGAGGCTTGAATATATAGATTATTCTGTAGGAACACCTTTATTTAATGTTCAAGAGTGTCAACTTAGAGGGTTGACTTATTCTGCACCTTTAAAAGTACTAATGAGATTAGTAATTTGCGAACGTGAAAACCAAGAAAAAGTTAAAGATATTAAAGAACAAGAAGTTTTTATGGGTGATATACCTCTAATGACAGAGAAAGGCTCCTTTGTAATTAATGGGACAGAAAGAGTTGTTGTATCTCAGCTCCATAGATCCCCAGGTGTATTCTTTGATCATGATAAAGGTAAAACACATTCATCAGGAAAATTGCTATATTCCGCAAGAATAATTCCTTATCGAGGTTCATGGTTAGATTTTGAGTTTGATCCAAAAGATTCTTTATTTGCAAGAATTGATAGAAAAAGAAAGTTGCCCGCTACTATATTATTGAGGGCGCTAGGCTACGAAACTTCTGAGATTGTAGACTTGTTTTTTGAAAAGGACCAAATAAAAATTGAAGATGGTTTGTTCAAATTAAAACTAATACCTGAAAGATTAAAAGGTACTATTGCAACAGATGAGCTAAAAATTAAAAATAAAGTTATTATAGAGCCAGGTAAAATTTTTAATTCAAGACATGTAAAGTTATTGCAAGAATCAAAAATAGATTTTCTTCCTATTAGTGAAGAACATCTATACGGAAAAATAATTGGACAAGATATCGTTGATGACGAAACAGGTGAAATTATTTTACCGCTAAATACTTTAATAGATGTTGAAAATATAGATTTAATTAAAAAAAATAACCAAGATAGTTTTGATATTCTATTTACAAACGAAATCGACAACGGTCCTTATATTTCTAATACATTATCAATAGATCCTTCCTCTAATCAATTGGAAGCGCAAGTTGAGATATATAAAATGATGAGACCTGGTGAGCCTCCAACAAAAGAAGCAGCGCAGAATTTATTTACAAACTTATTTTTTGTTGAAGATAGATATGATCTATCTGAAGTCGGAAGAATGAAATTTAACGCTCGTCTTGGAACAGAAAATAGCTCCGCAGGAATATTGGATAAGAATGACATTGTAGACGTTATGAAAGAGTTGGTTAGTATTAGGAATGGTAATGGAACTGTAGATGACATTGATCATTTGGGAAATAGAAGAGTTCGTTCTGTAGGCGAAATGATTGAAAATGTTTATAGAGTTGGATTAGTTAGGGTTGAAAGAGCGGTAAAAGAAAGGTTAACAATTGCTGAGTCTGAAGGTTTAATGCCACAGGAGCTAATTAATGCGAAACCTGTAATGGCTGCTATCAAGGAATTTTTTGGATCAAGCCAGCTTTCGCAGTTTATGGACCAAAACAACCCTTTATCAGAGATAACTCATAAAAGAAGAATATCTGCTTTAGGACCTGGTGGATTAACAAGAGAAAGAGCGGGATTTGAAGTTCGTGATGTTCATCCAACACATTACGGCAGAGTCTGTCCCATTGAAACACCTGAAGGACCCAATATTGGCCTTATTAATTCTCTTGCTGTATTTTCAAGAACAAATAAATATGGTTTTCTTGAAACACCATATCGAAAAGTTGTAAATTCTAAAGTTACTTCAGAAATAGAATATCTTTCAGCTATTGACGAATCGAAATATATTATTGCTCAAGCAAATGCTGAGCTTGATAATAAAGGTAAATTTAAAGACGATATTATTTCATGTAGGCATTTGAACGAATTCACAATGTCGACACCCGAAAAAATAGAATATATAGATGTTTCTCCAATGCAGATTGTTTCAGTTGCTTCGTCTGTAATACCATTTCTTGAGCATGATGATGCCAATAGAGCATTAATGGGTTCTAATATGCAAAGACAAGCTGTCCCAACTTTAATAGCTGAAAAACCTTTGGTTGGTACAGGGATGGAAAGAGCAGTAGCAAGAGATTCCCACGCAGCTCTTATAGCTAATAGGGGCGGTGTTGTTGATAGTGTTGATGCTGGAAGAATAGTTGTTCGAGTAAATGATTCTGAAACTAAAGCTGATGAAGCTGGAGTCGATATTTATAATTTAACAAAATACACAAGATCAAATCAAAACACATGTATAAATCAAAAACCTCTTGTAAAAGTTGGTGACATAATTGCTAAAAATGATGTGTTAGCAGACGGACCGTCTACAGACCTTGGTGAACTTGCACTTGGTCAAAACATGTTAATCGCATTTATGCCATGGAATGGATATAATTTTGAAGATTCAATATTAATATCAGATAGAGTTGTAGAAGAAGATAGATTTACAACAATTCATATTGAAGAATTGACTTGCATCACAAGAGATACAAAACTTGGTGCTGAAGAAATAACAGCAGATATTCCAAATGTAAGCGAAGGCTTGTTAGGAAAATTAGATGAGTCAGGAATAGTTTATGTAGGAGCAGAAATAAAACCAAACGATATTTTGGTTGGCAAAGTAACACCAAAAGGTGAAACACAATTATCCCCTGAAGAAAAATTATTAAGAGCAATATTTGGTGAAAAAGCATCAGATGTCAAAGATACTTCATTAAGGGTACCATCAGGCATCGAGGGTACTGTTATAGATGTCAGAGTTTATACCAGAGATGGTATAGATAAAGACGATAGATCTCTTGATATAGAAAAAGAACAAATTGAATTAGTTAAAAAGGATATAGCAGACCAACTAAGGATTTATGAAGATGATATTTTATTTAGAGTTAGAAATTTAATCTTAAACAAAGTTTCAGAAGGTGGCCCTAATGGACTTAAAAAAGGTGAAAAAGTTTCTGACGATTATTTAAATAGTATTGAAAAAACAAGCTGGCTTGAAATAAGAATTCGTGATGAAAAAATAAATGTCCAACTAGAAAAACTTTCAGCACAGTTAACTAAGCAAAAAAATATTTTAAAAGAGACACAAGAAAAACAAGAAGCAAAAATATCTGCGGGTGGAGATCTGCTTCCTGGAGTATTGAAAATAATAAAAGTTTATTTAGCTGTAAAAAGAAGATTGCAACCAGGTGATAAAATGGCCGGAAGACATGGTAACAAAGGTGTTATTTCAATGATTGTTCCAGTCGAAGATATGCCACACATGGAAGACGGCACTCCAGTAGATGTTGTGTTAAATCCTTTAGGCGTTCCTTCAAGAATGAATGTTGGTCAAGTACTTGAAACTCATCTGGGTTGGGCAGCAAAAGGACTTGGAAATAAAATTGGTAAAATGTTAGACAGCGATACCCCAACAAAAGTATTAAAATCATTTTTAGAGACTGTTTATAGTGTTGGTGCGACCGAAAAAATAAAATTAAAGGATTTTACAGACGAAGAAATTACTAATTTAGCAAATAATTTACGTGGTGGAGTTCCAATGGCTACACCAGTTTTTGATGGTGCAAACGAAAAAGAAATCAAAGAAATGCTGACCCTTGCTGATCTTCCAGAGTCCGGCCAAACAAAATTGATTGACGGAAGAACAGGAGAGTTTTTCGATAGAGAAGTAACAGTAGGATACATGAATGTGCTGAAACTTAATCACTTAGTCGACGATAAAATGCATGCGAGATCTACTGGACCTTATAGTTTAGTAACTCAACAACCACTTGGAGGAAAGGCTCAGTTTGGTGGGCAGAGGTTTGGAGAAATGGAAGTTTGGGCATTAGAAGCGTATGGCGCAGGATTTACTCTGCAAGAAATGTTAACCGTCAAATCTGATGACGTAAGTGGGCGAAATAAAATGTATAAAAATATTGTTGACGATACTCAAAACATTGATGCTGGCATGCCGGAATCTTTCAATGTTTTAATGAAAGAAATTAAATCATTAGGTATTAATATAGAACTTGAAAAGGATGAAATTGAATGAAAGATTTAGTTAGTTTTTTTAAACAACAAACAAATACAGATGATTTTGATGCAATCAAAGTCGGATTGGCATCGCCAGAGATGATTAGATCCTGGTCTTTTGGTGAGGTTAAAAAACCTGAAACCATAAATTACAGAACTTTCAAGCCAGAGAGAGATGGGCTATTTTGTGCAAAGACTTTCGGTCCTATAAAAGATTATGAATGTTTGTGTGGAAAATATAAAAGATTAAAGCATAGAGGCGTAGTTTGTGAAAAGTGTGGAGTTGAAGTTACTCTTACAAAAGTTAGAAGAGAGCGAATGGGCCATATTGAGTTAGCATGCCCAGTTGCGCATATTTGGTTTTTGAAATCTTTACCATCAAGGATTGGTCTTTTGTTAGATATGACCTTGAGAGATATTGAGAGAATTTTATATTTTGAAGCTTTTGTTGTTATAGACCCGGGCTTTACAGATTTAGAAAAATGTCAATTGTTGTCGGATGAAACATACTATGAAGCAATTGAGCAATATGGCGATGAATTTGTCGCAAAGATGGGTGCCGAAGCAATTTTAGATATGCTTGATGCTCTTGATTTGAAGCAAGAGACAATAACATTAAGAGAAGAGTTAGAATCTACAAAATCTGAGGCTAAAATTAAAAGGTTAACCAAAAGATTAAAGTTAGTTGAATACTTTATAAAATCAGGCAACAAGCCACAGTGGATGATTTTAAGATCTCTGCCAGTTTTACCGCCAGATCTCAGACCGCTAGTTCCATTAGACGGAGGAAGGTTTGCTACTTCTGACCTAAACGACCTATATAGAAGAGTTATAAATAGAAATAATAGATTAAGACGTTTATTAGAATTAAATGCGCCAGATATTATAGTAAGAAATGAAAAAAGAATGCTTCAGGAAGCGGTTGATGCTTTATTAGATAACGGAAGAAGAGGTAGAGCAATTACTGGTAGTAACAAAAGACCTTTAAAATCTTTAGCAGAATTAATTAAAGGAAAGCAAGGTAGATTTAGACAAAACCTTTTAGGTAAACGAGTTGATTATTCAGGAAGGTCTGTAATTGTTACTGGACCAACACTGATGCTTCATCAATGTGGTATACCAAAAAAAATGGCATTAGAGTTATTTAAACCATTTATATTTAGTAAATTACATATAAGAGGTTTAGCTACAACAATAAAAGCTGCAAAAAAATTAGTTGAAAAAGAAGGGGCAGAAGTTTGGGATATACTTGATGAAGTTATTAGGGAGCACCCCGTTTTACTAAATAGAGCTCCAACACTTCATAGATTGGGAATTCAAGCTTTCGAACCATTATTAATTGAAGGTAAAGCAATACAACTTCACCCATTGGTTTGCGCTGCGTTCAATGCGGATTTTGATGGTGATCAAATGGCTGTGCATGTGCCTCTATCGGTAGAAGCCCAACTTGAGGCCAGGTCATTAATGATGTCAACAAATAATATTTTATCTCCTGCAAATGGAGAACCAATAATTGTTCCGTCTCAAGACATAGTTTTAGGTATTTATTATCTTACAAGAGAGGATATAAATGCAAAAGGTGAAGGAATGATTTTTTCAAATATTGAAGAAGTTTCCAGAGCTTATTATTCAAATGAAGTTGATATTCACGCAAAAGTTAAAGTAAGAATGAATGTTATAGAGCAAGGCGAAGAGGAATTTAAATTAAAAAAAGTTGATACAACAGTAGGAAGAGCTTTATTTTCAAAAATACTTCCAAAAGGTTTGCCGTTTGATTTAGTAAATAAAAATATGGATAAAAAATCTATTTCTGGAGCTATTGATACTTGTTACAGAGTTCTTGGATTAAAAGCTACAGTGATATTTGCTGACCAATTAATGTATATGGGATATGAGTATGCAACTAAATCAGGAGTATCATTTTGCTTAGATGATATGATTATTCCTGATACAAAAAATACTATTCTTAATAGTGCCGAAGCTGAAGTTAAAGAGATTGAGGCGCAATACCAAGCTGGTTTAGTAACAAGAGGAGAAAGGTATAACAAGGTAGTTGATATTTGGTCTAAAACAAATGATCAGGTTGCAAAAGCAATGATGAGCAAGCTTGGAAAAGATATTAAAAAAGATTCTGATGGAAAAGATGTAGAACAACCATCATTCAACTCAATATTTATGATGGCTGATTCAGGAGCTAGAGGTTCGGCTGCTCAAATTAGACAATTAGCAGGAATGCGTGGATTAATGGCAAAGCCTGATGGCTCTATAATTGAGACTCCAATTACTGCTAATTTTAGAGAGGGCTTAAATGTACTTCAGTATTTTATTTCAACACATGGTGCCAGAAAAGGTCTTGCAGATACTGCTTTAAAAACAGCAAACTCTGGATACCTCACTAGACGATTGGTTGACGTAGCACAAGATCTTGTTGTTGCAGAAGTAGATTGTGGGACATCTGAAGGTGTATTAATTAGGCCAATTATTGAAGGGGGAGATGTTACAGTTCAGTTGTCTGAAAGAGTTTTGGGAAGAGTTTTAGCTGATGATGTTCAATCACCTATTAATAAGGATTACATTTTAAAATCCGGGACATTAATTGATGAAAAAATAGCTCAAGAGCTTGATAATAATGGTATCGATGAAATTAAAGTTAGAACAGCTATTACATGTGAGTTAAAACATGGTGTTTGCTCAATGTGTTATGGTCGTGATTTAGCAAGAGGTCATCTTGTTAACGAAGGTGAATCAGTTGGAGTAATGGCAGCTCAGTCTATTGGCGAACCAGGAACACAGTTAACAATGAGAACTTTCCATATTGGTGGTGCAGCAAGTGGATCAGTTGCAACAAACAGTATAATGGTAAAATCAAACGGATTAATTAAATTTAAGAAGATTAAGACCATAAAGAAAAAAGATGGAACTAATGTAACTATTACAAGATCTGCAGAATTAGCAGTTGTTGATGAAGCCGGAAGACAAAAGGAATTATATAAAGTTCCTTATGGATCTTCATTGAGTATTAATGAAGGAGATAAAGTTGAAGCTGGTCAAACTATCGCAACATGGGATCCTCATACAAGACCAATCGTTACAGAGCAAGCTGGAAAAGCAAAACTTATAGATTTTGAAGATGGTGTCACAGTTAATAAAAAAACTGATGAAGTTACTGGTTTATCCTCAACTATTGTTATTGATTCAAAAACTAGAAGTGGGGCAAAGGATATTAAGCCAGTTATACAGCTAACAAATTCAAAAGGCAGCGTAGATTATAATCTTCCTGATGGTGCAATTATAACATTATCTGATGGAGATAAAGTTGAAGCTGGTGATGTAATAGCTAGAATTCCACAAGCAGTTACAAAAACCAAAGATATAACTGGTGGTTTACCTAGAGTAGCTGATTTATTTGAGGCAAGAAAGCCAAAAGAGCCAGCAATACTTGCAGAGTCCTCGGGCGTTGTAAGTTTTGGTAAAGAAACAAAAGGTAAGTTAAGACTGGTTATCACAAATGACGCAGGCGAAACAACAGAAACATTAATTCATAAGTACAGAAATATTAATATTTATGAAGGTGAAAGTATAGAAAAGGGCGAAGTTGTAGTTGACGGAGAATATACACCTCATGATATTCTTAGATTATTAGGAATACCTGCTTTGGCAAATTATTTGGTCACAGAAGTTCAAAATGTTTATAGGCTGCAAGGTGTAAAAATAAATGATAAGCATATTGAAGTTATTGTTAGACAAATGTTAAGGAAAGTTGAAATTGTTGAACCAGGTGATTCTAATTATTTATCAGGAGAACAAGCAGAAAGAGCAAATGTTCTTGAGGAAAATAAAATATTATTGGGAGAAAATAAAAAGCCAATAATTTTTAACCCAGTGTTACTAGGAATAACTAAAGCATCGTTGGTAACAGAATCCTTTATATCAGCTGCTTCTTTCCAAGAAACAACAAGAGTTCTAACAGAAGCTGCCGTAAGGGGAGCAAGCGATAGCTTGAAAGGCTTAAAAGAAAACGTAATTGTTGGAAGGTTAATACCTGCTGGAACTGGACTAGATTTTCATAAAGAAAGAAAACTTAACAGAAGCTCTATAAATGAAAATCTTACTTTAGACAATAGTGATAGTGAATCAAACGAAGACATTCTTCAAAAAGAAATGTCTGAGGTTGTAGCTGATGAACAAGGAGCAAATGTAGAATAATCCTTGACAGTAGGCGCTGCTATTCCTACAATCCGCAACACAAAAGAATTTTGAGAACAATATAAAATTATGACAACGATAAACCAATTGGTAAGAAAACCTAGGAAAACAAAGAAGGCAAAAAGTACTGTGCCAGCATTAGAATCATGCCCTCAAAAAAGAGGAGTATGTACTAGAGTTTATACAACAACACCAAAGAAACCAAACTCAGCTTTAAGAAAAGTTGCAAGAGTAAAATTAACAAATGGTTTCGAAGTTACTAGTTATATTGGTGGAGAAGGACATAATCTCCAAGAACACTCGGTTGTTCTTTTGAGAGGAGGAAGAGTAAAAGATTTACCTGGCGTTAGGTATCATATAGTTAGAGGAAGTTTGGATACGCAGGGTGTTGAGAACAGGAAACAAGGAAGATCAAAATACGGCTCTAAAAAAGCCAAAACAAAAAAGTAAATAACTATGTCTAGAAGAAGAGAAGTTCCAAAAAGAGAAATATTGCCTGACCCAAAATTTGGTGACATACAGCTCGCGAAATTTATAAATGCATTAATGATGCATGGTAAAAAGTCTGTTGCAGAAAATATTATTTATGATGCTTTAGATGAATTAGCAAAAAATAATTCATCTAAAGATGGTTTGTCAATTTTAAATAAAGCTCTAGAAAATGTTAGGCCTCAAGTTGAGGTTAAATCAAGAAGAGTTGGTGGTGCAACTTATCAAGTTCCAGTAGAAGTTAAAGCCTCAAGACAAAACACTCTAGCAATGAGATGGCTAATCGATTCTGCAAGAAAAAGAAATGAAAAATCTATGATGCGCAAACTCGCTGGCGAAATCCAAGATGCTTCAGAAAATAAAGGAGCTGCAATGAAAAAGCGTGAAGATACATTGAAAATGGCCGAAGCTAATAAAGCGTTTTCACATTTCAGGTGGTAGCCAAGGAAAAATAATGTCTAGAGAAACTCCCTTAGATCGATATCGTAATATTGGCATCATGGCTCACATTGATGCAGGAAAAACAACAACATCTGAACGTGTATTATTTTATACAGGTCTATCGCATAAGATAGGCGAAGTTCATGATGGTGCTGCAACAATGGACTGGATGGA
>CESF01013100.1_pt1 | contig 13809 bp, 15 predicted proteins | sample 356331 | NCBI WGS metagenome assembly CESF01 (sample SAMEA2621779, study PRJEB7988) | marine metagenome | biome: marine biome (ENVO:00000447); feature: surface water layer (ENVO:00002042); material: "saline water (ENVO:00002010), including plankton (ENVO:xxxxxxxx)" | depth 5 m
GTAATTGCCATTGTACTTATCATTGGTATCATAGCTCCATCCACTGCATGAATACAGTACCCTGCTGTCACTGCGTATCCACATACAGCTGTTGGTGCACAACTAAATATAGGAACTTGAGTTCCATAAATAAGAGCAAATACTGTAATTGCTATCCATATTGGGCCATTCAATGAACCTCCAATATTAATTGCGCTCGAAAGGACAAAAAATAATCCTGCTAATACTGCCCCATAAGTTCCGGCCGTAATTCCCATTTTTAGTGCTGTGTTATCTCCTCCATTTTTGAAAAATAATCCCCATGCTATGAAACCCACCCACACGATATAATGAGTGAAAGCTGTAGCGACAATTAAGGATATTCCCCCTAATACACCAACGCTAAGTGATAAAGCTAAATGCTGTTTGTTCATAATTTTTCCCCTTATATGTTGTATTCATTAATAAACAAAGCATTTTCAGTATATATTTATCGATTTTGGTATGATCTAAGAAAATTCTTATATTATTTATAGATTAGTATTATAACCACTGCATAAAGGTGCGTGATGATCAATATTGCGAATGTTTCTTATTTACAATTAAAATTTATTTTCGTATCATGTTTATGATAATAATTATGAGAAAATAAAATGAAAAAGATACTTTATATCGAATCCTCTCCTAGAAAAAATAGATCACATTCAATAAATGTTACCAAAAAATATTTAGAAAAATTAAAGTCATCCAATGAAGTGGATATTAAAAAAATTGATTTATGGGATTATGAGCTACCTGAATTTGATGGAGATTTGCTTAATGCAAAATATACTGCTATATCAGGCACAGAATCAACACCTGAAGAAGATAATGCATGGGCTAAAGTAATTGATATTTTTAATGAATTTCAAGATGCAGATCAATATATATTCAGTGTGCCTATGTGGAATTTTAGTATTCCATATAAATTGAAACATTACATTGATATAGTTACCCAACCAGGACTTTCGTGGAGTTATTCGCAAGAAAATGGCTATAGTGGTTTAATGACCGGGAAAGAGGCGACAATTATATACGCAAGTGGTGATGGATATGGTGATGGTACAGGGTTTGAATCGTATGACTTTCAGAAGCCTTATATGAATCTTTGGTTAACATTCATTGGTTTTGAAAAAATAGAAAGCTTAATTGCTGATAGAACACTTTTTGAACCTGAAGAATCCGAATTAAGAGCTTTAAAAGGTTAGAAGGTTATAAGGGTAGGCTAGGCGTACTGCCTAGCACCATATAACTCTAACCCTGAATGATATAACTTTCTTCTTTTTTGAACAGACCTAATTTTGGCAAGGCTATAATAAGTCGTGTTCTCTGACACACCTCTATAGATAAGATCGCTTTTTTTGATATCTACATTTGAACCCTCAATTATAGATTTTGATCCTCTATAAGATAAACTATCTTTATCTATCTTAGTATTTTCTTTATTATCATTTGACGAATTATCCGCCCCTCTATAGATTTTATTCATAATTAAATCTCCAAATAAATTCTAGTGGGTAAGCTTGTCATGCATGCTTGATGCACCTTATAGGAAAGTTAAATATAACATTTTATTAAAGAATTTCAAGAATAAAGCCTAGCCAGTATTTCTTAAGCCAGCAGCAATTGCGTGAATGGTTCTTAAAAGAGGATTAAAGATTTTATCATCTCTTTCTTCTGAATTTCTGTGTTTTCTTAAAAGCATAACCTGTATATAGTTTAATGGATCCATGTAGGGTTTTCTTCTGTAAAGTGATAAAGCTAATTTTTTATTATCTGCTAGTAATCTTTCTGATTCTATAATTTGTAGCATTAAATCTTCGGTTAAATTATATTCCTTCTCAATTTTTTTAATAATCTGATTTGCAGTTTCTTTATCTTTTGCTAGTGTTGCATAATCTTTTGCAATAGCTAAATCTGCTTTTGCAATTGCTTGCCCAATATTATCAATCATCATATGAAAGAAAGGCCAATCTTTATACATTTGCCTTAAAACTTCTAAACCATTTTCGTCATAGATTTTATTTAGTGCTGATCCAAGACCATACCAGGCTGGCAATGTATGTCTTGAAAGTGACCAACCAAAAACCCAAGGAATAGCTCGAATTGAATACCTTGATCTTTCCCCTTTAGCTCTATGCGACGGTCTAGATCCAATATTTAATTCTCCTAATTCTTGAACAGGTGTTGCTTCATAAAAATAATCTGTCAAACCAGGGGTATTATCAGTAAGTTCTCTATACTCGTCTTCGCCCTTAATTGTCATATCTTTCATAATTTTTTCAAATTCTTTAGTATCAGATTTTTGTTCAACTACAATATGCTGACTTGCTTTAATCAATCCGCCTATAGCCATCTCTAATTCATAACATGCAGTCTCGTACTGTGCATACTTATAAGATAAGACTTCACCTTGCTCAGTTATTTTAATTTTTCCATTAACTGTTTTCGCAGGCTGAGCGAGTATTGAATTATGTGTTGGACCACCTCCACGACCAACAGTACCACCACGCCCATGGAAAATTTTACACTCTACGTTATACTTTCTAGAAATTTCAATTATTTCTTGCTGCGCTTCATACAAGCCATATGAAGAAGCAAGAATACCGCCGTCTTTGCATGAATCAGAATATCCTAACATAACCTCTTGCAAGTTATCTTCGTGGCATTGTAAATATTTAATATAAACTGAATTTGAAAAAAGTGATTCTAATATATTTTTTATTCTGGCTAGGTCATCAATAGTTTCAAATAAAGGTGTTATCAATATATCGCAAAAAAAGTTACCATCATTTTTTTGACCCACAAGACCAACCATTTTTGCTATGAGCATAACCTCTAAAACATGACTTGCGTCATGCGTCATTGATATAATGTAGTGACCGAAAGCTTCTTGACTTACCTGTTTTCTCAACAAAATCATTGTTTTAAAAACATCTACGATTTGTTTTGAATCACTAGTCAATAAATCATAATTATTTTCAAAATTGTCTCTTTCTTCAAGCATGTCTGATAACAAAGAAACCTTTTTTGATTCTTCTAGTTTAAGATAATCAATATCTTTGATGTTTTTTACCAACTCATTAACTACATTAGTATGCTTTGTCGATTCTTCTCTTATATCTAAATTTACTAAAAAGAAACCAAAGGTTTCAACTAACCTTATAAAGTCATCAAGACCAAATTCTAATAGAACGCTATCCCCATCTTGCTCAAGAGAATTTCTTACAATATATAAATCTTTCAAAAGATCTTTTTCGCAAGAATATGCGTTAGGTCTTTTAGATGTTAATTTTCCATCTTGTAACTCAATAATTCTGTTGAGTGATTCTTTAAGACGATAATTAATTATCTTAAACTTCCTACGATATGGCTCCTTCGGGAAATCATTATTCTTCTTAAAAAATGCTTCCTTAATAAATTTTTTGTCTTCATCCAAAGATTTTAGAAAATCTTCGGAAGGTTTCATTAATTGATCAGAATGGGTAAAGAATAATGATAGTTTCTGAGCTCTTTTTATATATTCTTTCAAAGCGGTTTTAGAATGCATATATACAGCTTTTTGAGTTACCTCCGGTGTAACAAATGGATTTCCATCCCTATCACCACCAATCCAAGAACCAAATCTTAAAAAACTTGGAACTTTGACAGAATTTACACTTAATGAATCACAATAAATTCTTCTAGTCGCATTTTCCAAATCTCTATACATTTGAGGAACTGCTTTAAATAGAGAAGTATTAAAATAGTAAAGACCATTTTTTACTTCATCCTCTACTGTTGGCTTCTTCATTCTTACTTCATCTGTTTTCCATAGTATCAGTATCTGTGCTTCTAGTTTTTTTACTATTTCTTCTTTTCTAATTGACTGACCTCTAAATTCATGCAGCTCTAGTATTGTTGCAAAAATTCTTCTGGTAGCTTCCATTTTGCTTCTTCTCATAGCTTCTGTCGGATGCGCAGTAAAAACGGGGACAAATTGAAGGCTATTGTAAAGTTTTTGTAAGTCACTTGTAGTAATTCCATGCAACTTACAATCTTTTAGCATATGATCAAAAGAACCTTCCCATAATGCAGATCCAGATTTCCCTGATTTTATTATGCTCTCTCTGTGAATATGTTGATATGCCTCTTCAGCAACATTAACTAAGGCAAAATATTTAGAAAATGATCTTACAACATTTTTAAGAACGTCTGGATTTAAATTATCTATATACTTAATAAGCTGATCATGTTTTTTTTCATCATGATTTTCTTGAAGATTAATAAAGCCTTTTCTTAATTTTTCCACCACAAGATAAACATCTTTACCAGCATGTGATTTAATTGCATTGCCTAGAAGCTTTCCTAAAAGCTTCACACAAGACCTTAATTGCGAATCAGTGATCGCATCGTAATTTTTTAGAAAATCGCTCATGAATTCTTACTATGGTTTACATCATTTAATGAAGCATACTATAGCATATTATGAAATATTGGTCAGCAATTCATTGACTTGTTTTGTAAATTACTGATTTTACTAAAAAAAACAGTCATTAAGTGAATTATTGGTAGTAATAAAAATTTTATATACTTATTTTTAAGCCAATTAAATTCATGCTACAAAATTATCTATAACACTATATTTTCTAAACGTTCGTCTAATTAATGATGGCTGTATCTTTATTTTCTTTTTATAAAAAATTTTCCCATCTAGTCTTTTTTTTCTTTTTTTAAGTTTATTAATTTTTAGCTTAATTTTTACAATTTTCTTATAATCATAAGAAATATTATTATCTAGAAATTGCAAATCTTTTTCGAATCTACTAATCCTAAAATCTATATTTTGTATTTCTTTCTTTCTATTTTTTTCTTTTGGTTTAATTAATATAAAATTATAAATATTTTTTATTTTTATTAATTTATTTGTCAATTTTACTTTATTATCAAAGGAACTACTTTGATTAATTTTGTTTTGAATTAAATTTATTTTTTCTAAAATTTTTTTTCTTAATTTTTCCTTTTTATTTTCATAATAAAAATTATTTTTTTCTTTATTAATATTTATCATATTTTTACCTCCACTTTATTATTATTATAGACTTCAAATTTTCTTTTTCTTTTGATTTTTTTAATTGTATTTATAAAATTTATTTATAAAACATTATTAGCGGATAATAATTTAATTAAATTGTGAATGTATTTGATTATTTTTTTTTTAGTAAGATACTAAATATATGTATGTAAACTTATGAGGTCTTTATGGATCAACTAGTAGTTAATGGGAAAATTATAAAAATTAACGAGCAAGGTTTTCTTAGACAGATGGATGATTGGTCTGAATCTTTTGCATTAGAAGTTGCTAAGATGGACCAAATTAATCTCTTTACCGATCATTGGGAATTAATTTATTATTTTAGAGATTATTATCAAATTAATCTTGAGTGTCCAACTATGCACCAGATGTTAATGGATTTAACTCCAAATATAAGAAAATTTCATAACAAAAAGGTTTATGAGCACCATATTTATAATTTATTTAAGTTTGACCCTATTCATGAAATTTGTAAATTAGCTGGGCTTCCAATGCCTCAACCAGATACCTAAATTATTATGAGCACAGGATTATTTATTATTTGTATCATTTTTATTCCTCTTCTTACTTTATTCTTGATTATTAATGTAAGACATAATTTTTTAAATAAAGATAAAAAATTTGAAATTATTGCAAGCCCTATTTATTATATTTTAATTATAATATCAGCAATTTGGTTTTCTTATGTTCTTATTATTGGTTTGGACCCTCATTTTTAAAAAATTAAAGACTTTTGTTATGTACTTTTATTCTTCTTCTTTTACAAAAGCTTTTGTTTTCCCATCGCTTAGACCCTGCAAAAAAGCTATTGCCTCTTCGCCTGTCATATATTTATATTCATCATAATCTTTTGGAGTTTTAACAACTTGTATTTCAAGTTCTTCCATACCATCTCTAATATATTGCTGATCAGCAGACTTTAAATCTTTAATAATTTCATTTAACTCAGAAATTAATATATATCCATCTTCTTTCCCTTTTTTAACAATTTTTTTAATATCAGCTGTAATATCAGTACTCATTTTTTATTAACTCCAAATTTTAATCCAATTGTCTAGGCTTACATGTAGCTCTTTATTTCTTGCCTGAATTTCTTTTCTCATTGCGCATCTCATTTTTCCCGCTTCAAATAATTTTTCTTCAGTCTCTGATTCAAAATTTAACCTTGGCACTTCCATTGGTCTTCCTTCCTCATTTACTGAAACCATAGTGAAGTAGCTTGAAATAGCATGGTATTCTTTTTTTTCCCTAATTCTTTCACCCTCTACGCGCACACCTACTTCCATAGAACTTTTGCCAACATAATTTACGTTACATTTAAAAGTTACAAGATCTCCTACCTCTATTGGATTTTTGAATTCAACTTGATCTAATGATTTTGTGACAACGTAAGTTTTACAATATCTTGATGCGCATGTGAAAGCAGCCTCGTCTAATAATTTGAGAATTGTTCCACCATGAACTTTTCCTGAAAAATTCGACATATCTGGTGTCATTAAACGAGTCATTAGTAATGTTTTTTCTTGTTTTATTTTTTCTGTCATATTATTTCTTCCTTTCTTACATACTTCTGCTTCTCAGGTATTACACCCCTTACTCCACCTCTCGGATTATCCATATCATCTTTTCTTCTAGGTATAAGGTGAATATGCAAATGATCTACGCTCCTTCCAGCATCTGTGCCATCATTTATACCGATATTAAAAGCAGTTACAGATGAGTCTTCACTTAAAATTTTATTTTTTTGTCTCTCTAAAAACGGAAAAAGATTTTCATGCTCAATAGGATTTAGTTCAAAATATGAAATTATATGCCTTTGCGGTACTATTAGAGTATGAAGTGGTGTAACGGGATAGCCATCTCTTAAAGCAAAGAAAAATTCATTCTCATCAAATTTTTTAAAACTGTAAAATATACTTTCTGACACTTCTTCACTCCATTTTAATGTTATTAAATGAGCTTAATGGGTTGATATAACAAAAAGACAACATATCTGCGTAAAGAACCACGAACTCATAAATTCATCCATATCAAATTTAAATTTATTTACCATAAAAACAACTACAAATGCTGGAATAATAAACATATATACAAACCCTGCTGACTGTCCTATAGCACTCAATAATTCAAAACCTTTACCAGCTTGTAGAAAAGATTTAAAAGCAATTAATACAAATGAGAATGCTAGATTTATATATTTTGAGCTTATTAGATTATTATTTTTAATTCTAAAAACAACAATCCCTATGTATGCAGCTAGTAGCATAGTTGTAGAAGCCATAATAATAATAGGTATACTCATTTTTTTATCCCTCTTAGTTAAGGTATTTTTATTGTTGAACAAATATTTTCTGTAATCTTCCCATCTTCTAAATTAACCAGATAAGACTTTTTATTTTCTCGGAAAGATACTACTGAATATACATTATCATTTTTAATATGCAAAGCACATCCCCCCTCTATAGCATAACAATCTTTTAATTTCTGCTCTTCTAAGAATTTGATTAATGATGGTCTTCGCTCATATTCTTCATCATAGTGGGGGCAACAATTACCCTTAGTAAAACCTAAACATTCAATAATATTCAATTGATCCGCCCATGAATCTGTAACTCCCTTTTCAAACCAACATATAGCTCCCGCACTTACACCAGACATAATTACGCCATTTTCATATGCTTTTTTTAAAATTTTATCTAATCCCCATTCACGCCATACTGATAACATACTTTTAGTATTACCACCTCCAACAAATATTATGTCTTGCTGATTTATTAATTTTTCTAAGTCTGGAGTTCTTTTAAAAAAATCTAAATGTGTTGGGTTGCAGCTTAATTTACTCAATGTTGCATAATAACTTACTTTGTAAGATTCATCGTCACCTGTTGCTGTAGGTATAAAGCAAATATTTGGTTTATTTTTTTCAGATTGCTCTATAATGTATTTTTCAATAATCCCATCTCCAGGATTTCGACCAAAACCACCACCGCCAATTGCAATTATTTGTTTATCCATTTATTTTCTTTTTATACATAATTATTCTTTGATCATTTTAAATAATTTTTTAATTTTATCTAAATTTCTTTCTCTATTAAACACATAAGTTACATGGCTATCAGAATTAGCTAACTCATCAAGCTCTATTCCCCACAAGCCTTTAATTTCATTTGGTAGCATAGAATACCTTATATCTATAATTCGATTTTTAAATTTTTCATCTAAGGCAATAAATTCATTAGAAAACCACCTGAATCTATCTATGTCTTTTGCCTGTTGGCTACTATAATCTAACCATGGAAAAGCATCTTTTATACTTAGTTTATCAATTTTAGATCCTTCATAAAATTTAGTTTTGTATCCTAGCTTCACTGCATCTACATAAAAACTATTTTTTGTACTATATATTATTTTCCAGACTATGATATTACCAAAGCTTGGTTTAACTTCTGCTCTTATAATCTTATGGTCTCTTGAAATTGCAATATCTTCTAAAATATTTTTTGCTCTTTCATGCTGAACATGTCCAAATAAAATGTAAAGCATAATCCATGCAAGTGCTAATCTACAAAATATTTTATTTTTTTTATAAACATAAAGCACTATTAGAAGTAATATTGGTATTGTAAATACAGGATCAATAATTGATATTGTATTCCATGAAATTCTATCGTTACTAAATGGCCATAAAAGTTGCGTTCCATATGATGTGCAAGCGTCAAGAAAACCATGTGTAGCATAACCTAATGTACAAATGTAATAAGTTGATAAAAAATTTAATCCAAAGCGTTTGGCAAATAAATTGTAAAAGAATGCACCGCATACAAATCCGCCGATTGGTATAAATAATAATGAATGAGTAAACTGCCGATGAAATTCAAGAGTAAGCAGAGGATCACTGCTAGACCTAATAAAAATATCTAGATCTGGTGCCATTCCTGATAAAAAACCAAGTACTGTCACTACTAATATATTTTTGAATTTAGCTGGCTGCTGCGCAACAACGGCAGCTACAGCTCCTTGCGATATAGGGTCCATCTTTTAGTTTCTTATCTCTAATTGTTAATTTTAGTATCGGTCTTCATTACGTTGAAGTAAAAAATTCTTTAAAATTTGTTTTTTCATGGCTTCTGATATTAATTCCTTCAAATGTTTGCAATTATATGAACTATATCTATTTTCATCAAACAAGTTAACTTGCAAAGTTTTTCCATCAAATTTTAATATTGTCATATCTTGCTCTTCATTTTCATTAAAGTCAGTTCCTGAGTAAAAACTACCCAGAATATATTCATACTCAGAGTTTATTTTCTTTTTAAAAATACTGTTGCCATGATTCCATTTATCATTTTTATATATTAAGCCTATTATTTTATCCGTGTAAATTAAATTTATGTTTCTATTTGGTTTGAAATTAAAATTCTTTTCTTCTATTACTCTTTCAAAATTGCATGAGTAAAAGTCCCCATTTGATAAATCATTTAAAATTTTATTTAAATTTTCTTTGTCAGTAAATTTGTATTGTTCTGAACATCCGTATATAAAAATAACTAAAAAGAATACAAGTTTTTTAATATATTTTATTTTTACCATAAATGCTCCGTTTATTTAAAATTTCATTATTTTTTTAAAATATAATTACCACAAACTAGTATATCTAAATTTGTTTTAATAAAGCAGTTGTACGCATCTTGAATACTACAGACTATAGGCTCTCCTCTAACATTAAAACTTGTATTAATAAGTACAGGACAATTTGTTTGCTCATAAAATTCTTTCAGTAAATTATAAAATTTTAAGTTTGTTTCTTTATGTACCGTCTGAATTCTTGATGAGTAGTCAACATGTGTAGTGGCAGGTAAGGACGATCTTTTTATATTAAGTAAATCTATACCTTTTTTATTTTTATCTTTTTCTGAAACTGCAGCAAAATGTTTTTCTAAAATATTTGTTACAAAAAGCATATACGGACTTTCAGAATTAATATTAAACCATTCTTTCAAGTGCTCGTTCATTATAGCTGGTGCAAATGGTCTAAACGATTCTCTAAATTTAATTTTTAAATTCATATTTTTTTGCATAGTTTCTGATCTAGGATCACCTAATATTGATCTTGACCCGAGTGCTCTTGGCCCAAATTCCATTCTTCCTTGAAACCAACCAACTGATTTGCCCATTTTTAGCTCGTTTGCAGTTTGTGTGAGCAATGTCTTATCATCGTACTCATTATAATCTATGTTATTTTTTTCCAGGAAAGATTTAATTTCTATGTTTGAAAAACTTGGTCCCAAGTAAGAGCCTTTCATAGAGTCAGTTTTCTCTATAATTTTTCTTTTCATTTTATATTTTAAATACCATAATGAATATGCAGCTCCTAAAGCTCCTCCGGCATCTCCAGCAGCCGGTTGTACCCAAATATTTTTAAAACCACTTTCTCTTAAAATTTTTCCGTTCGCTACACAATTTAAAGCAACTCCTCCTGCTAAACATAAATTTTCTATATTATATTTTTTATAAAGATTTTTTGTAATTTTCAGCATTACTTCTTCTACAACAGCCTGGATAGATGCGGCGATATCCATATGAAAATCAGTGATTTCACTTTCTGGAATTCTTCTTTCAGCATTAAATAATTTGAGAAAATTTTTACTAATCATTTCTAGGCCTGTTGAATAATTAAAATATTTTTGATCAAGGAAAAAAGATCCATCATCTTTAACATCTATTATTTTTTCTAAAATTAAATCTTTGTATATTGGCTTGCCGTATGGCGCTAGACCCATTACCTTGTATTCCCCTGAATTAACTGTAAAACCAAGAAAATATGTAAAACTTGAATATAATAGCCCTAACGAATGTGGATAGTCGATTTGTCCATATAAATTTAGATTATTTTCTTCACCAATTCCATAAGTGCTCGTAGCCCATTCACCAACACCATCGACAGTTAACACAACTGCTTTTTTGTATGGTGATGGAAAAAATGCGCTTGCTGCATGGCTGTAATGGTGCTCACTGAAATTCAACTTATCGTCAAAATTACACTTATTTTTGTCAATTTTTTTAAGCTCATTAATTATCAGTCTTTTTTGAAATAATTTTTGCTTCAACCATAATGGCATTGCTACTGCGAAGGATTTAAAGCCCCTTGGAGCAAAAGCAATATAAGTTTCCAATAATCTTTCAAATTTCAAAAAAGGCTTTTCAAAAAAAACTATATCATTTACATCTGAGATACTTATATTAGCTTCTTTTAAACAATATTTTATTGCTTCTGTTGGAAAACTTGCATCACCTTTTTTTCTACTAAATCTTTCTTCTTGTGCACAAGAAATAATTTCACCATCTACCAATAGTGCTGCTGCACTATCGTGGTAGTATGCTGAAATTCCTAATATAATTTTCATGATAATTTAGAAAAGAGTGTAAATAAAAGGAGCTAAAGCTGATCCTTCGCTTAAAACAATGAGCGCTCCAAACAAAGCTGATACCAATAAAATTGGGATTAACCAGTATTTTTTTCTCCTAATTATAAATCTTATTAATTCTTTTAAGAAAGCCATAATATTTTATTAAAATTGGTCATTCATATCATTAGGAATATTATTTTCTCTGTTTTGCCAATATGTTTTTTTATTATTTTTTTTTAATTTTAATGAGTCTACTCTAAATATTCTCATAAATAAACCTATCGGAACTACAGTAGTAATGTAAATAAGACACATGATTATTGGATTCATTACTTTTGATATTAATATCGCAAATCTCATCCACTTTTCCATTAAATACTTTAATAATAATTTATTTATAAATATTGATATAGATATGAATATTATAATTGGCACTAAAAAATAGATTGGGATGTAACTTTTAATATAAAAAAAGTATGATATTAATATTAAAAATAATATTATAAATGTAATGCCAAATTTTATTTCTTCTGAGATCTTCATATTTTTTAATTACACTTTATAAAATTTGATTTTTTCATTTTTTTAATAATGTTATTGGCTATTTTATTTGAAAAATATGGATCATAATGAGCCGGGTCTACATATAAATTCCTTTTTTCATCTTTTTGTATTTTTGTAAGATCAAGAAAGTTTTTATAATCATAATTACTCTCGTAATTATTATTTCTTAAATATTCATAGCCAAATCTAATAAATTGAAGGTGAGGATATCTATCATATTCTTTCTTTGTAAGATTTACTGAGTTTTCTAAATCATAATCTATGACTTGGACAGGCTGGAGAATAAATAATGTTTCAACCTTATGAAAATCATTAACAGCTTTTATATTTGCATGATTTTTAATAAGTCTATTCATTACTAATTTTGATTTATCGTCTTTATTTTCTATATAATTTGTTCCCGCAAAACTTGCTGAAAAACTTCTAGTCTCTCTATATTTATCAAGTTTTTTGTTTAAATAATGTGAGAACATTACAATTGGTAAGCCATTTAAAGTATTTATAAAATCATACATAAATTTTTTCAGATGATTATTTTCTATATATTGAAAATTACTATTTAAATCGCCAGGTATATCAAATAATTCTCTTGTGAACTTCTCACCAAATAAATGCTTATAATTGCCTGGCAATGATTTTTCATTAAGCAATTTCATCTGTGTTTTTATTGCATGTGATGTCATTGTTGAATCATCATATCTAAAAAAGTCGTTTAACCCATCAATGAATATTGCAATATTTGGTTTTTTATCATTTTTAATTAACTGCAATAGTCTTATGAACTCTTGGGTACTGAAATGCCCAGGAGTTCCATAATTAAATACTGAAATTTTTCTATCACAAGTTTTATTTTCATGAAAAATTTTATTCATTGCGGATGCTATTGTATCCTCATCCCTTATAGACGTCCCAAATGTTGTTGAGCCTCCAAATAAATATATATTAAAATTTTTTTCACTGTATTCACTTTGATGCTTGCTCTTTCTATATCCTTCTTTTGTATAATTGAAATATTTTCCTTCCATATACGGTGGTCTTGATTCTAACAGCGGTGAATAATAATTTATTCTAGCAGCGTAATCTTCCTGAATAAGTTTAATTAAATTTTCATCTGAAAGCTTGGGATATGTAGTTTTGAGTTTTTTTATTTTATCTGATAATACGTACTCTGAGTACTCATTACTTTTTAATACACTATCTAAATAAAAATATGAAGCAACATTAACAAGTATAAATAATATTAATGTATTGAATAATATTTTCATAATAAAAATTTACCTATTACTCTACGAAAGATATTTCCTTTATATGAATCTCTGCGGAATGATCTCTTCCAAAAGCAACTATACCAACAGATTTTATACTATTTGCATCTATTTCTTTACTAAGAAAAGAACCGGATCTTTCAAATTTTTGAATTGGAAGAATATACTCCTTATACTGATCTTCAACTTCAAACCCAATTTGATAATACTGCCAAGGCAAAATTGTTCCTCTTGTTCGTAGATGTATAAAATACTTTTGATTATTACCTTTAGCTAAAATTTTTATATGTGTTGCGCCATTTAAACTAATGTCTTTGAATTTTCTTCTTATTTGGATAAAGCCACCATTATTTTCAGTTGTTACATTCCCTGACATAACTGCAATTACACCTGCATCATTTGGCATATATGCAATTTGCCCAGTTGATTTTCCACCCATAACATTATCGGTAATAAATTCCCATTCGGCTTGATTATTAAA
>CESF01040930.1_pt1 | contig 13783 bp, 18 predicted proteins | sample 356331 | NCBI WGS metagenome assembly CESF01 (sample SAMEA2621779, study PRJEB7988) | marine metagenome | biome: marine biome (ENVO:00000447); feature: surface water layer (ENVO:00002042); material: "saline water (ENVO:00002010), including plankton (ENVO:xxxxxxxx)" | depth 5 m
CAACACACGCTTCATCCAAGACAACTTGAATAAGTTCTGATCTTGTGATATAATACGGTCAACCGACCAGTTTCCTTAGCAATCTGGTGAATGCACCGATCTCATAAATCGGCTGAGGTGGGTTCGATCCCCACAGGAAGCATTCCACCCTTATCAAGTGGAACGAGGCTCATTATACCTCGAATTGCGTTTGTAATTGTATTATAGCTCCATAATACGTCGGGAAGTTGGTAGCGCTGAAGCACAGCTTCCTTTATGCCTTTGTAGCTCAGTGGTAGAGCGCGGCTTTTGTAAAGCCGATGTCGCAAGTTCAAATCTTGTCGAAGGCTTCTATGTACATACATAGTTTTGAATGGGGAATTAGTTCAGGGGCAGAACGCCAGTTTCCGGTACTGGATGTCATCGGTTCGATTCCGTTATTCTCCACCATTGGCGCGTAGCTCAGTTGGTAGAGCGCGGAGCTGTTAACTCTGTGGTCGTAGGTTCGAGTCCTACCGCGCCAGTTTCAAGTCCACCACTAAATATGGTGTATGAAAAAATATTATGTTATCAACCAAGTTGAGATTACGATTAGAATTTGTAGCAGCTCGCATTGAAAAAGGTGAGCCTGTTGAATTAACCGAAATGATTTGGGCAGATAAGCTAGCCAAAGCCAATAGATCAGCTGGTGAGATCTTGAGAAGGGCTAGAAGAAAGGCATTAACTGGTGAGACACCAGATGGTGGGTTAGATGATTTTTTAAATCGGATGGACCTGGGTGATCCCGATCCAAGCAATCACAGAAGCGGCTTTGATACACCTGAAGAAATCGTTGAGTGGTTCAGTAGAGACGACTCCGATGATTGGAGACAGAGAGATTAATACCACCAACTACTATTTTTATTACCATGGCTGAAGCATTTTACGAGAGTCTTTTAAATTCTGAAATTGTGGGGGAACTTCAATCATACGCAAATCAAGCTGATAATTACGTACCAGTTAGTCAAGAGTATATGGGTCATCAGTATCATTCTGTTGATGTACATCCAATACCACATGCTCATCCAATTGAACGTCATATTGTACGATCAATGGTTACTATTAATAAAAAGTATTATAACTATGATTTATATGGTACTTTTGAAATTCAATTATTGAGATATACCCCAGGTGGTCAATATAAATGGCACTGTGATTATGGTTTATCTGCTAATCCAGAAGGTGATAGGAAGTTGAGTATGTCCATACAACTTAGTGATGCTTGGGATTACAATGGTGGTGAATTACACATTCTTGATTGGCAGAATCTACAGTCAACTATGTCTAAAGAAGTCGGTAGTGTATTGGTTTTTGATTCTCGTGTCGCCCATAAGGTTGAACCAGTGACAGAAGGTGAGAGATATGCTATAGTTGCCTGGGCACACGGACCACAATTACGTTAAATTCATTATGCTAGACTTTGAGTATGCCCTCTTCACCAAAGAGGATCCAATTAAATTATTGAAAGATGCATCATCTAAACTTCCAATTCATAGGAAATTTAAGATTGCTCCACATATTCGCAGAGCTAGTGCTGCTGTTAATAGGTGTAAAAAATTCAGAGACATTATTACCAGGGAAGATAATCTCTTCAGTCTCGACATTGGCTCAAGCTTTGCATCTTATTTTGGGAAGAAGGTTGATAAAGGAACTTTCTTAGCAGTCCCAAAGTCAACCGCAAAGGAATATATTGAATTTGTAGAAACTAATTTTAAGGAAAATGCGAAGTCAAATTATTATGGAATTAGTAGTGATAAATATATAAAGATTATTACTACAGTGATTTTCGACAACTCTGATTATATCGATGCATTTGTGATAGCATTCCTAAGCATTCGATTAGCACAGGGCGAACTGGATAAATTAAAATCTAATTGAGATGAAATCATTCCTAAGTTTTCTATTTGAAGCCAAGCAATCCAAAGCCGTTCAGCAAGCCACTAAGATGGGTTTGCGTAGTGACGGTCACGGTGGCTGGTATGATGAGCGCGGTGAGTTTGTTGCCAAGACCAAAGGTGATAGTTTGGAGTTCTTTAACTCCAATCAAGCTGACGGTGAGAGAGACCCAAACCAAAGTGCAGCTGATAAAGCTACTTCTGGCGAAGAAGCTGCTGGTGGTGCTGCCCTAGGGACCCGTGTAAAGGACACAGAAGGTGCTACACAAGCCCAAGCTAATAAGGGAGCAGTAGCACCAGAAGTAACCGCACAGGATGCTGCCGCTGCCCCAGCGCAAGCTCAGCAAGCAGCTGCCGCTGCTGCTCCCACAGAGCAACAGACACCTGCTGATGTACCCAAAACGAAAGGCACACTCACTCTTGCCTTTGGACGCTTCAACCCACCTACCGTGGGACACCAGAAACTTATGGATAAGGTGGCTTCTAGCTCCGATGATAATGACTATATGATTATCCCTTCTCGTTCTGAGGACAAAAAGAAAAATCCATTAGGAGTTGATCGTAAAGCTTCCATAATGCGTCAGCTATACCCAGACCACGCAGAAAAAATTGTAAATGATGCGGCAAACCGTACCATTTTTGATGTTATGCGTAAGGCACACAACGATGGCTATGCTAATGTGCGCATTGTTGGAGGTGGAGATCGAGTTGCTCAGTTTGAGAAGCTAGCCAATAAGTATAATGGATCTACTTATCAATTTGATAATATTGAAGTTGTAAATGCTGGTGATCGTGATCCCGATTCAGATGATACTGATGGAATGTCTGCTTCTAAGATGCGTAAGGCAGCCAAAGATAATGACTTTGTTTCCTTTAAGAAAGGTATGCCCAAATCTATGGACAATAAAGTTCTACTTGGAATATTTACAGAGCTCCAAGATGCTATGGGAATTACTCCAAAAGAAAAAATTGTTTGCGAAAACTGGGAAATAGCTCCTAAATTACACTTACTAGAATTGAGAGAAGAGTATGTCAATGGCAGTATATTTAATATCGGCGATATGGTAACTCACGATCACACTGGAATGTATGCTGAGATTGTCAGGACAGGAGCTAACTATCTAATCTGTGTTACAGAGGATAATAAGATGTTTAAGACCTGGACGCAGGATGTTAGTTATAACAATCCAAATACTAGACTCCAATCTAAAGCTAATAGCTTTATACAATTTTTATCTAAGTTTTCATAGATTAAGAACTTATATAAATAAAACTACGAAGAAACCCCACGCCCTGCTTATTTTAGATAAATGGAATTCCAAATCACTGAGGCAATTGAGTTAGTAAAGACTCTTGCCGAGACTGAAAATCTAACTCATACCGAAGCATTGACTGCCTTCTTTTATGAAGCTGATATGAGCATTGAAGATGCTGCTGCTCTAAAGGCTGCGTTCTTTGAGGACTATACCTTGAAAGAAATGGCTGAAGACACATTGTCGAACGCATTTAAGGCGGTATTCGTAACTGGTATAGAAGATATTCATGAAGTTGATACTAAAGAGACTGGTGAAGGAACAAAGTATAAGGTTCGTGTGAAGGATCGTAGTTCTAATTCTAGCTATACTCGCTACGCTACTCGTCAAAAAATTGCCGAGCTACGCGCTAATCCAAATATTGCTTCTGTTGAATTGACCGATCACGGTGATACTGGCGAAGATGATAGGGGTGAGCGAACAGCAGCCGCCAAGCGTGGTGACCGTGATGGAGATGGTACGGTTGAGTCTGGTTCTAAAGAGCACGCTGGTGTAGTCCACAACGCCATTCAACGCAAGATGGGTGGTCGCCCTGATGGACAGGACACTCGCCGCGAAGAGTTTGGGTTAGATGAAGGTAAAAAGGAAGCTGACCTAGACAAGATGAAGCGTCAGTCAAACAAGCATATGAAAGATGCTGTTGGTAAGCGCACCAAGAGCGACAGCGACAGCAAGAATAAGTCCTTTAAGATGGACGGTATCCGATCCTCTATTGAGCGTGGTGAAGACCCCCGTCGCGATACTTACGGTGGTAAGAGAACTGGTAAGGATGGTACTCATCCCCCAGAAGACCACAGATCCAGTTTTACACATAGTATGAAGGACCGCCCAGCCAAAGATCCTGGTGTAAAGAAAGAAGGATATGATCAAGGTTATAATGATCGTTTAGATGATGCTTTAGGATCTAAGAATGGTAAAAAAAGTCAATCCATGAAAGATCGTCGCGATGAATCTGAAGGAATGGAAAAGAAGGACGGCAAAAATAAGTATGCTGGTGATAAGGAGATGGATGACGAATCTTGTAAGATCGTAAAGAAGGAGTCTGCTTGGGAATCTTACCTAGCACTCCGCGAGAATCGCCGTGCGGCACGCGCTGCTGGTGGCTATAAGGATGACTCAAAGAAGCAAACTGATCCTTCCAAGGACGGCTTCACTGGGATCTCTGGTTCTATCAAAGATATTATGAAGCAAAGCGCTTCTATGGACAAGGCTAAAAAAAAAGTAGATGAAGAGTGGAAGCCTGACCCCAAGGAAAAGCGTGAGAGAAAATCCGCTAAGCTCTATAGAGACGAAAAGCTAGAAGACGGTAAGCGTTCACGTGACCGCGATCCTGATAAGGTCAAAGATCTCTACAAGCGTCGTATGGCTGTTGACTTTAAGAAGAAGAAGTCTTCCATTGGTGAGGACGTCGTTCTTGAAGGTGACTTGATAAACGCGGGTAGTGAGAACCAAGGTGAGCGTGAGAGAAAAAAGTTGACTGGTAAGGGTGTGGACAATAAGCAATTCATCAAGATAATGCCCACTATGGGAGAGGCTGTTGTAACTGACAGTCAAGAAAGTCGTGCGCAGAGTCGCCTACGTCAACAACCTGTTAGTGAGGGGTTGCGCGATCAGATTAAGAATCTAGTTGCTGAAGAGTGCTGCCCTAAGTGTGGAACTCCCGAATGTGTCTGTGAGGGCAAGAAAGAGGAGAAGCCTAGGAAGAAAAAAGCCAAGCTTGATGAAGCTGGTATGCCCATTCTTGAGTATAGTCGTAATGACTCAGCGGGTCCTAGTAAGGAAATGATTGATCCCCCGAAAGATCCTGAAGGCAAGCCAGGAGTAATGAATCCAAAGGGTAAGCCTAAGCGTTATAAGAATGGTGGAGAAGCACCTGGAGACCGTAGACCTAATGCTCCCGGTGGTCCTGAGTTGCCTTTCGATGATGGAACCGTTCCTAACGGCGCGGGTGTATAAATAAAAGAGCAGTTTATAGGTAACCCCTATGTCTAAACTAGTAGAACTTTTCAAGCCCATCCTAATGTGGCTCCGTGAGTCTGCTGAAGTAAAGCGTCTAGTAGTTGAGCTACTTGAGCGTTATGCTGCCTCCACCGACAACGATATCGATGACCTAGTTGTCGCTACCGTCCGTAAAGCACTACTTCCTAGCGAAGTTCAGTGATTGAGTGCTTTGCCTTATCACATGCTACATTTTGGATTATTACAGGACTTCTGATTCTATCTGAAGCTCTAGGTAAAACAAAACTTGTGAAGGCAAATGGAGTACTATCATTGTTATTGGATATACTTGAATATATTCTCCGCGCTATGCGAAGGATATTTCTTAAGTAATTTAAAGACCCAAAAACTGGGTCTTTTTTTTATTATAAATAAAGCTACAGTAATTAAATTACAAAAGGAACACAAAATGTCACTCTGGGGAACTCGCGATAATATTACCGGTCCTAGCCCAGTAACCGTTGTCGGTACGGCTAGCTCTAATTTTTGGACCGCATCTGCAGCTGGTTTAAGTGCTAGCGGTATTGCAACAGGAACTTCTGCTCTCTTAGATGATGGCGAATCAGGTTTCGTAACTTTGGAAGCTGAAATATCTACTGATCTTTATCGTGTAGGCAAGATGTCTGCTGTAGCAGCTGGAACGTATCCTGCTACATATGCAACACAGCCTATCTATTTGAAAAATGATCCCGGATATGCTCCAAGTGCTGCAAATACCACAACTGGTATCTCTACAATTCGCACACAAGTTCTAGCTGGTGTATCTACTGCTGGTGTTGCTGCCGCTGGACTAACAACAACTACTGGTGGATTCCACGCTGGTTGGGTTGGTATTATGACTTACATTGATATGCATGGGAATCTTCGTAATAAGACCGAAACTTTTGTAGCTCAATCTGGAATCGCAACAGGTAACCGTCCATACCCAACTACCTAGTAATAGTTATGTGGCATATGCGTAGGGGATTATGCAATTCAAAGAACTAAATGAAGATAATTATCTCCTATTTGCTATCAAGTATTATGAGAATCCTCATGCGGTAACTCGCGAGGACTTTGAAGAAGACTTGAAAAAGATTAAGTATGTGAAACGTCTTTTGAGACGTTATATTAACAATAATACTCTGAAGACACATTTAATTCTTAATCATCTGACAGTGCTATTCAATGTATTTGGAGATGCGGCAGTCCCACTATTATTTTTCAATCTAGAGAAAGACTTATGGTCCTCCATTAAAAGCTTTCTCGTCTTCTTACATAAACTCCCAGAGTTTCCTAGAAGTGTAATTGATGATATAGTGTTAGATCAATACTGTTTGGACCAACTGGAGAATATCGATGGTGAATAAGGTAGACAAAATACTAGAATGCTATAGGCGTCTTAAGGAAGAGATGGGTGGAGCTGCTGCAGGTGCTGCTACCGGTGGTGGTATGACTACGCAATCTTCTCCTGGGAAGCCTGGTTTTTCTAGTGCTGCTGACGCCAAAGGTCCAGTTGCGGGGTATGATCCAGTAATAGACTTTCGCAAACGCAAGTATAAGAAGCTTAATATGTTTTACAGACAAGCAGTAAAACCAAGCAAAGGAGTAAAAAATGCCAGAAAAGGACCCCGATAACATTAAGTTAGCAGTCCTTGAAGAGAAGTTGGGTAACATGGTAGAAGTTCTATCCAGGTTAGACGCAACTATAGAAAAGTTAAGCGATCTAAGTGTAAGTGTCAGCAGAATGTTGGCAGTTCATGAAGAGAAGCTAGACTTTACCAGAGAGTCTTTGGCTGAAAATGCTAAAGATATTGAGGATCTTGGGGACAAACTTGAGAACAGAGTAGAAGATGCTATTACTAGAATCAATACCATCGAACGTAAAGTTTGGATGGGAATGGGTGGTATTAGTCTTTTCTTTGTGACACTTATGATTATTTCCCCTATTGTCACAGAACTTGTATTCGTTGAAGAAAGACCTGCTATAATAGTTCCAAGGAACTAAGACTAGTATTTCAATGGATTTTGTTGACTCTAAATATGTGAATCTAGTATCCTCTCGTCTTGAGAAATTCAAAAGAGTAAAGGCGGATCTTTTTAATTTTCGCTGTCCCATCTGTGGAGACTCATCTAAGAATAAGACCAAGACTAGAGGATACCTTTACACTGTAAAGAACAACACAAACTTTAAGTGCCATAACTGTGGCGCTAGTATGTCACTAAACAACTTCATTAAACATATGGATACTACTCTCCATAAACAATATGTTATGGAGAAGTTTAAGGAAGGTCACTCAGGAAAGAACTTCTCAACTCCTTCACCTAAATTAAAATTTACAAAGCCAGTATTTACTAGAAAGCTTAAGATTAGATTACCGAAAGCATCAGAGAATATAGCTGCAAAAGAATACTTAGAGAAACGTAAGTTAGACCCAGAAAAGTTTTACTACACTCCAACATTTAAGAAGTGGGCAAACACACTTACTAAGGCATTCGATAGCACGAAATATGATGACGCACGTATTATAATCCCCCTTTATACAGCAGATGGAGATCTATTTGGCTTTCAGGGGAGAGCACTTAGACCTAGTAAGGTTAAATATATTACTATTATGCTCAACGATGAGCACCCAAAAGTATATGGGATGGACACAGTAGACACAAACAAGACGGTCTACGTGGTAGAGGGACCATTCGACTCTACATTTATCAATAACGGTATCGCAATGTGTGGTGCTGATGTTGACCTAGATACTCTACATTTAAATGATCTAGTATACGTTTACGATAACGAACCAAGAAACAAAGAAATCTGTGCCCGTATTGAGAAGGCAATTAAACAAGGTAAAAAGGTTGTTATTTTCCCATCACGTATTATAGAGAAAGACTTAAATGATATGGTTCTACAAGGCATAGATGTCAACTCTGTGTTAGAATCAAACACATACCAATCACTCACAGCAACAATTAAGTATAACGAATGGAAACGACTATGAACAGCGACATCAAGGTAATTAAAAGATCTGGTGCTAGTGAGCCTCTTGATATCAATAAACTACATGTAATGGTAGAAGCTGCCTGTGAAGGATTGGCTGGTGTATCGGTATCTCAAGTTGAAATGACTTCAGAGATTCAGTTCTTTGATGGTATTACTACTGATCAGATCCAACGTATTCTTGTTAGTTCTGCTTCCAATTTAATTGACTTGGATCATCCCAACTATCAGTTCGTAGCTGCCCGTCTAATGCTGTTTGCTCTACGTAAGCAGGTTTATGGTAAGCTCCATGAACTAATCTCAGTGAGGGAGCAGGTAGAGCGCTGTGTTGAGTTTGGTGTGTATGATGAGGAAATCCTTTCCCTATATTCAGATGAAGAGTTTGCTGAGTTTGATCGCATCATTGATCATGACCGTGACTATATCTTTACATTCGCAGGTCTCCGTCAAGTAATTGACAAGTACCTAGTACAGGACAGAAGTTCGGATACTATGTATGAGACTCCCCAATTTATGTACCTTTTGGTTGCCGCGACTATGTTTTCGCGCTATCCTAAAGCAACCCGCATGTCCTTCGTAAAACGTTATTATGACGCAACATCAAAGCACCGTATCAATATTCCAACGCCTATTATGGCAGGTGTTAGAACGCCCCTTAGGCAGTACGCTAGCTGCGTTCTTATTGATTCCGACGACAGTCTCGATTCTATCTTTAGCTCTGATATGGCTATTGGCAGATACGTTGCGCAAAGAGCTGGCATCGGGATCAACGCTGGGCGAATCCGTGGTCTCAACAGTAGAATCCGTGGTGGCGAGGTCAGCCATACCGGGCTGATTCCATTCCTTAAAAAGTTTGAATCTACTGTCCGCTGCTGTACTCAAAATGGTATTCGTGGAGGTTCTGCTACTGTTCACTTTCCCATCTGGCACCAAGAAATTAAAGACATTTTGGTCCTTAAGAACAACAAAGGAACAGAAGATAACCGAGTGCGCAAGCTTGATTACTCAATTCAAATGAGTAAAATCTTCTATGAAAGGTTTATTCAGAATGGAGACATCACACTATTCTCCCCTCATGATGTTCCTGGTTTGTATGAAGCTTTTGGTACAGAAGACTTTGATACTCTATACAGGATGTATGAGCTCAATGATATGACCCCAAAAACCACAGTAAAGGCACAGGAACTTATCCTAGACATCCTTAAGGAACGTGCGGAGACTGGTCGTATCTACATTATGAACCTTGACCACTGTAATAGTCATAGTTCTTTCATAGACAAGGTTGAAATGTCTAACCTCTGCCAAGAGATTACACTTCCAACTAAACCCCTTACCCATATTGATGATACTGAAGGTGAGATTGCTCTCTGTATTCTTTCAGCAGTCAACGTAGGTAAGCTACGTAACTTGGAAGAGATGGAAGAGTTATGTGACCTAGCAGTCCGTGGACTTGATGAACTCATTGATTTCCAGGGGTACCCAATCAAAGCAGCAGAGATTGCCACCAAGAACCGCCGTAGCCTCGGTATTGGTTACATTGGACTAGCACACTACCTAGCCAAGCATCACGTCAACTACGCCGATACAGAGGCACTACAGCTAGTCCACGATCTAACAGAGCACTTTCAGTATTATCTCATCAAAGCTACAACTAATCTTGCCAAAGAAAAGGGAGCTTGTGGTTGGTCTCATCGCACCAAGTATCATCACGGTATTCTTCCTATTGACACATACAAGACTGATGTTGATGATATAATTCCCAACAATCTCTCACTAGACTGGGAAGCTCTACGAGCCGACTGTATCAAGTATGGGGTACGCAACTCCACATTGAGCGCACAGATGCCTTCTGAAAGCTCCTCGGTGGTCTGTAACGCAACTAATGGTATAGAACCACCCCGTGGATACATCTCCATTAAGAGAAGTAAGAAAGGACCTCTCAAGCAGATTGTTCCTTCCTTCCAAACTCTTAAGCAACATTACACTTTATTGTGGGATATGAAGAGCAATGAAGGTTACATTAACATCGTAGCTATCATGCAGAAGTTCTTTGACCAAGCTATTTCTGGCAACTGGTCATACAACCCAGAGAACTATTCAGATGGAGAAGTCCCAGTATCTGTTTTGATCAAAGACTGGCTTACCACATACAAAATGGGGTGGAAGACTAGCTACTATCAGAACACATATGATACTTCAAGTGATGGTGAAAAGGAAGAATTCAAGGAAGAAACTATGGATGATATCCTGGCTACTTTAGATAATGCTGACGAAGACACCTGCGACAGCTGCGCAATCTAAAAAGATATATAATTATGGGGAGAGTGTCATAGACACTGCTCCCCATTTCTGCTATAATAAAAAATCTCGTAGGAACGTATGACCACGCAAAGTATCGAAGGAATGACTGTTTTTAATTCTAACGAAGTTGATACTAAAAAACAGCCAATGTTCTTTGGACAACCATTAGGAGTTCAGAGGTATGACTCATATAAGTATCCAATTTTTGAAAAGCTAACTCAACAGCAGTTAGGATTCTTTTGGAAGCCAGAAGAGGTTTCTCTTCAGAAAGATCGTTCCGATTATCATAAGTTGCGCCCAGAACAGAAGCATATATTTACTAGTAATCTAAAATATCAAATCCTCTTAGACTCAGTACAAGGGCGTGGTCCCAGTATGGCTTTTGCACCATACTGCTCCCTACCTGAACTAGAAGGTTGTATGAAAGCGTGGGAGTTTATGGAGATGATCCATTCACGTTCCTACACATATATTATTAAGAACATCTATTCAGATCCTTCTGAAGTATTTGATACCATCCTTAAGGATGATCGTATCCTAGAACGTGCTACTGCCGTTACTGCTGCATATAATGATTTTATCAATGCTGCTCACGACTACGACAGCCGTAAGGTCTATGAGCAGGCACACGAGGAAGTTGGTAGTGCCCAGGAAGAACGCCGTGAGCTTAAGCGTAAGCTCTACCGTGCTGTAGCAAATGTTAATATCCTAGAAGGTATTCGTTTCTATGTATCATTTGCTTGTAGTTTTGCCTTCGGTGAGCTAAAGCAGATGGAAGGATCTGCTAAAATCATCAGTTTAATTGCACGTGATGAGTCACAACATCTAGTAATCACCCAGAATATCCTAAAAAATTGGGATAGAGGTGATGATCCCGAGATGGTGGAGATTGCTAAAGAAGAAAAGGAGTGGGTCATCAACACATTCCGTGCTGCTGTTCAGCAAGAAAAAGAATGGGCAGAGTATCTATTCAAAGATGGATCTATGATTGGTCTTAACGAAAAGTTACTGTCTAACTATGTTGAGTGGGTAGCTAACCGTCGTATGAAGGCTATTGGGTTAGAACCCATCTACGACATCCCAGCCAAAAACAACCCACTACCTTGGACGGAGCACTGGCTAAACTCCAAGAGTGTCCAGGTTGCTCCCCAAGAAACAGAAATTACCTCCTATATTGTTGGGGGATTAAAGCAGGATATGAAAGAAGATCAGTTCTCTGGATTTAGTTTATGAAGTGTAAAGAAATAAGCACGTCCTTATATAAAATTGAGGATGTGCTATCAATATCTGATTTTACTCTTATAAATGATGAATTTAATTTCAGCTACAATAATTTATTTGTTAAAAATAATTCAATTGATTCATCTGATATATTACCAAGACTAGCGATATCAAAACCATATCACTATAAAAATATTAATATTACATATAAAGATGATTTGCTAGGAGATAACCTAGCATTTATTCGTGTTGGCAGTAATATAAAATTAATGTCAGAAAAAATATTAAAAAGAAAATTATCTCTAGTTCGTATCAATACAAATATACAATATCCTGGTATGGAAAATACCTTTCATCAAGATGGAATTGAGGGGTGTTGGACGTTTGTCATTTTTCTTAATACCAACTGGGATTCACTATGGGGAGGGGAATTTGTATATACCACAGAAGGTGAATATTACTATGTTCCATTTATACCTAACTGTGGGTGTTTATGCGCAGCACATAGAGACCATCGAGGGTCAGCCCCAAATTCTTTAGCTAAAGCGTATAGAAAGACTATTGCGTTCACTATGTACGAGCTCCCTTAATAGGGGAGCTTTTTTATTGTCTAAATACTTTTATGAAGTATTACTTAAAATAATGTCTAGGGAAGAACTTATTGAATTGGCACTACAAGGTTCAGTTATTGCTGAACAAAATGACGAATCTGCGGACATTTATGTTGACATCGCAGAGCACTTACTTGGTTCAGGTCACGCATCTACAATCGGTGAGATTGACCTAATCCTCAGAGGAATGACAGTAGAGTCCGCCTCTGGTATTCTAGATGCCTTAGAGGGCACTCAGCCCCTCTCAGAGGCAGCTAAAGCCATCGCACAGGGATTAGAGGCTGATCCAGAAGGATATATGGTACTGCGCCAGATAGCCACCGCAGAGAATGCTTGTTTGCGCATAAAAACTTACATTGGTGGCGACAAGATGCTACAGTTACCAGCATGGGTTCAAGCCAAGATGTCTATTGCGGCAGCTGACTTGGATACTATTGCTGACTACTTACTATCTGACACCGAAGCTACTGAATGAAACTTCCCTTTGAACTTTGGATAATGGTTGGAGTCCTTATACTCCCCATCACTCTTATCCAAACATTACATACGATACAGCACTCTGGCTACTGTAAAACAGAAGCTGAGTGGAACAGATTGAATAAGTGAATTAAGACCTCCTACTTGACAGGGGGTCTTTTTTTGTGTAGAATCAGCCTTGTCAAGGGTGATAAGTTACTTTAAGTACCTATATAAAGTACCTAAGAAATATAGAAATGTACGCTAATAATAGCGATAAGACTTTATTGAGTATAACTCCAACAACATCTAACACCACAGGTTTTACAGTCCAATGGGATCTTGAAGTAGAATATGTTTTCCCTGCTGCTGGATACACCACATCTAGTGCTGCTTTTACATCAATAGTAGAGACATCAGTTTCTGTAACTCCCAGTACAGCACCTACGGGATTCACTTCTGCAGGTCTTCTCAGTCTAGCAGTACAAAAATTAGACAGTATTTTTAACTATCAATATGAAGCTGTAAACGATTTGGGTGATACGTTTACAACTCAGGTAGGATTTGCTATATCTGATCTCTCATAGACACTCTAAGTACTAAATAATTGATAATTGCTCTCAATAATATGGCTTATAAAGTATGGCATTCTCCATTGAAGAGTATTGTTCTTAATACTTGGGAAGAAGTAAAGGTATATTACCAGGTGCAATTGGCTGCCTGTGGTCATCAACCGAATCATTGGGAAGAGGTTTCGGAAGGGTAATATATAAAGTAGCAATAAACATCTTTAATGGTAGATTACGAGAACCCCTGGATGTATAGAGGGAAACCTTTTACTTCTAAAAAGATAAAAGATTATTATGGGTTCTTATACCTTATTGAGAATAAGCTCACTGGTAGAAAGTATGTGGGTAGAAAGTATTTTGTTCAGAAGCGAAAGCCTAAAGGTGGTAAGCGTAGAGTAACTTCTGAAAGTGATTGGAAGAAATA
>CESF01048036.1_pt1 | contig 13732 bp, 20 predicted proteins | sample 356331 | NCBI WGS metagenome assembly CESF01 (sample SAMEA2621779, study PRJEB7988) | marine metagenome | biome: marine biome (ENVO:00000447); feature: surface water layer (ENVO:00002042); material: "saline water (ENVO:00002010), including plankton (ENVO:xxxxxxxx)" | depth 5 m
GGCTCTAACTTAGCAACACCTCGAACCAAACGATCCTGTGCATCTGCTAAATCTCTTCCTAAAGCGGTAGAAGCACCCCGTGCTACCTTAGTAAGGGCTTCCATTTCATCTGTAGAAAATCCCGCAGAAGTACCTACAGAAGCTGAACGAAGAGCCTGCTCTGCACTCAAAGCTCCATTAGTAACTTTTTGAAGCCTATTTACTACAATATCTAAGTTTGTTCCTGCCGCATTTCCCAGAAACTCCAGACTCTTAGACATTTGATCTACGCCAGAGGATCGAGATAGTACTCCAAATGCTGCGGTAAGAGCAAATACGTTTGCAGCTAAGGTTGCATAGGCACCTACTAAGCCGGAGGAGCCTCCGCCAATTAAGTCTCTTTGCTTACTAAAAGCTTTGGTGCTATTAGCAGTGGCTCCTGCAACACCTTTTTCTCCCCTATGATATTTACCTCTAGACTTATTTAGCTTATCTGTTGATGCTCCTAACTTATCTGTCGCAGCAGCGGCATTTTTTGCTTCTTTAGCAACAATATTAAGAGACCCATCATCACTGACAGATATCTTTAATTTTACTGTATTAGCCACTATTTTTTTCTCTTTAGCTTCTCATATTCCTTCTTCAAGTGTTCAGAAGATTTTTTGATTGCTCTTGAGTCGAGCCAGGAGAGTATCTCTAAAAAATACGCAGTATCCTGGATGTCGTACAAATCTATATAGTAAGGTAGATTGGTATAATCTTTTCCGGTATAACCAATCTCGGGGTACATTCTATCCCCTAACATATTAAAACTATTTACCGCAGAAACAAATATCTCTGGTAGGTCTTCCCAATCAGGGGGAATTTCTTCGTCTTTCGGTTCTTGACCTAGCTGTTCCATCATCGTGAAATACTTATCACGAGTCATTCCAGTATCAAGATTCAGAAACATCCTTTCGAGCCTTTTTAGGGCTTCGACTTTCTGCTCGGCTACGAAAGTTATCTAAGTCAAAAACTACCTCGTTTAGCCATGTGTCAAATTCTGACGAGTTAGCGACAAGAGCTTCAGCATTATCAGCTGTATACTCTACTTCTGAGGAAGGATCTTGACCTTCTGTGCTTATAAGCATAAGCGTTTCAAGGTGCTCTAAAGATAGACCCTTCCAGTTCTTAATACTAGCATTAGAAAACTCCGATACAAATTTTTCTTCATCTAAGTTTTCAGTAAGTTGCCGAGTCTTTCTATCAAATTTATTAGTAGTACAGCGCTTTCTCAATCCTGTTAGTTCTTTTCTAGAAAGATTTACTACTTCCACGGAAAATCCGTCTAAGCCGGGAAAGTCCATCCACACAGACTTGCTATCGACCATTAATTTTTTAAGTTCCATTAAACTAAACTCCTAGTTTGTTACATATTTGAATATCGACGATAGAGAGCTTGAATTATCGGTGACTCTCCAATCATAATTTTGAATAAATACATCACCTGCACTCATTCTGTTAGTGAAAGTACTTGTTGCAGGGCCTACGTGGAATCCTCTAAAAGAGGAACCTGTTTGACCGTTACCTGCTTTAATCTCTAGGGCGACTGATGTATCCCAAGATTGAGCTGTACTTTTGTTTGTATCAGTAAGATACTGAGAAATTGAACCGGCAAGTATTTTTTTAGATACGACATATCCAGATGGATACATCGAATTTGAGGCAGATGTAACAGCTCTTGCTGCATGGATAGTTGAATATGGAGTCCAGTCTATCTCATTTTGCAGTTCGATCTTTACTGATACAATATCTGTTAAGGAGGAAGAATCTAAAGTAACCGCTAATTTTGGGTTAACTAAATAATTCTTTGTATTAGACCTACTTTGAAGCGTCCCCGAAAGGCTTGCTTGGTTAGTAAGCTTAGATGCTTCTCCTTGAATCTCAATACTCAGGGGTCGTGATTTCTCAATTACGAAACTACCATTTGTAATGACACATGTATCAAGTTTAAAAACATCTGTAGGCGTAGAAACAAATATAGTAAAACTACTATTGTTTATCAGAAAATTCTCTACTATGGTGAAGTCTGCTTCCTGTATTGCAGGCATAGTAAAGGAAAAATTAGCAGCATTTGCCTTATTTATAACACTACCTTCAAAATAATCTGTAGGAGCATGCAACGTTTTAACTGTATAACTTTCTTCTGCAAAAGTTTGACTAAACGATACATCACTGATATCTATAGAATACCGGGAGCTTCCGTCTACTATAAATAGTTGTGCTTCTCTCTTAAAATTATAGCTGGGCATTTATTTTTAACTCTAAGAGAATAAGGTACTCTCACTTTTAATTAACCTATAGTATAATGGAGGGGAGGAAAAATGTCAAGAATTATTTTTGTTTGGTCAAAGAAAAAGGGGCCGAAGCCCCTTTATTTATGAGTACTCTAGTTATTACGCACCGAAATAAGTAAGAGTTGCTTCGTCGTCTTCTGCAATCGTAGAAGGCAACGCCATAAAGTTAGTTTCCAAAGAAATCACATCCTCAATAGAGTGAGTAGGAATCTCAATGTGACATGTAGGCATGCTGATTTCTAGACGAGGAGTACCACTTGCTCCACCGATCTTGAAGACAAGAGCGAAAGAGTTAGTAACTACGTTAGTAATTCCACGAAGATCCTCGAAGAAGTCACCAGAAGCATTAGTAGTACTAGTATCCTCTGTTAAGTAACATGTAAATGAACCGCCAAAATTACGAGTACCTGTAACATGTCCGATAGGCACGTTTACAGTACCAATCTCTTCAGGAGTAATATAAGTGTTGTTATTAGACATAGTAATATTACCGCCTGTCAAGGTAAGGCTATAGTTGGCTTCTAGCTCATTTACACTATCGCTGTCAGGGTCTCTGGTCGTAGGAGTAACTGTAAGTACGGTTAGTCGGTTACGAATAAAGTTACCTGTATCACGAATTGCTTCATCAATATACACTGTGTTTGCTTCGCTGCCGTTCGTTACATTAGTAGTAACATACAAACGATTACCGTCATTAGCATCTAACCAAACATCTCCTACTGCCATAGTAGTACCATCCGTAGTAGTATCGGAATGGATAGGAGCAGTATTATCTACATGCGTGCTTCCGGTAAAGTCCAGAACGTTATTAGCATTTCCAGACCAGTTAATCGTAGCAATACCATCAATATCAAAATCAATGGAGGCTTCATTAACAGTAACACCGTCAAGCTTCATTACTTTTTGATTGGCATCTCCCAATACAAAGTAAACATTCGCAGTACCTAGAGTTGATGAGTTAGAAGAGCCAAAATTAATTACGCTACTACTAGTAGCTGGAGTAATTACATTAGTTCCTCCAGTATCAAAATCATAAGTACTACGATCATAGTTTTTAGCACCCGCAAAAAGAGCCCATAGAACTTCCTCTACTGCGTGAACTTTTGCGGAGCCATCTGCCGTACCATTTGCCGTGCCTGAGGCTGCCTGGAAGGGACGTACATAAGTTGAGAAAGACCACTCGCCTGGAGCCAAGGAGTCGTTAAAAGCTCTACGGCCGCGACGACTTACTCCAGCGGAAGATTCCATCTCATTCAAAGTGATTTCTGTACTATTAGTAGCCTGTGAAAAGCTGAAACCATCTAGTACAGGAACTTCCCATACATGGCCGTCGAACTCGATAAACATTTTCGAGTCGCGGCTAAAATATAGTTGTTCTGCCATAGTTTTCTCCTATGAAACTTGAAAAGACTTGGACGTGAACATTTGTTCGTGCCAGTATTTTCTAATAACGAACTTCTACTGTGAGTTCTCCTACACCTAGAGGCTCGAGTACACCTTCATCAGTATCAATACCGATGACTGTGATTTGTTGGACATTAAAAGCATTATTTTGAGCATCAAAATACTGCAAATCAGAGTTTTCTTCTATTACAGTTTCGACGTCTTCCATTAAAGCATTTAATGCATCTTGTGCATTTTCTTCGTTAACATAGCAACGAACAGTTACTGCTAAAAAACGATCCTTATAGCCGCCGCCTTGGTACTCCCGAGTCTCGCTTCCTGCATTTAAATGAATTGCAGGAAACTCCTCTACTTCGTCCCAAAACTTTAAAAAAGGAAAAACATTATTTTCTACATCTGAGAGCATTGCTCCAGATCCATTAATTGTCTTCAGCTTTTCTGCAAGTGCATTTACAATATTTGCTCTTCGGGAGGTATAAGTTCGTGCTGTACTTGTCATTATACTCTCCTAGTATATAGTCGTCCTACCAAAAAATTAGCAGCAATATCTCTTATTGCAGAATCAATTAGAGGCCTTGGGTCTCTCTCAGAGCTTGCACGAGCACTACCACTGGAAACCTCATAAACAGAGTATGGATTCTTTTCATAAGTATATCCTACACTAGGAAATCCTCCTCGAGTTGTTTGAACATCCGTTACTCTAACACTTCCTGCAAATCTGCCAGTTCTATTTACTAGCCTAGGTGATCTCATTTTTTTAGCAACTTCATCTGGAAGTTTAGCATTAATTAATCCTGCTAAAGCAATAGGTGACTGGGCTGTTTTCTGGCTTACATTTTGTGTTACAGAATAACTTTTTCTCTTTATGCCCCCTTTCTTTGCTTGTTTTGCATTTCCTTTTAGAGTAACCTTGGAAGAAGCCTTTTTACTTTCTGTCTTATTTTTATTAATTTTAGTAGAGGTACCTTTAATAGTCCTACTTCGTTTTACGGAATCAAGTACTTCCTCAACAACAATAGATAGGCTTTTATCCTGTACTTGCTCAACTAAAGGCTTGCTTCCTTTTGAATGTGCATAATCTTTGCCAAAGTTTTCTGCTATTGCGTGCTCGTAAAGGCTATCCTCTAGTTTCTTTCTTATCTGCTTCCAGTCATAAGCCTCTGACCCCACAGGGTTCATACTTTGAGGTCCAATAGTTAGAGGTATCTCTAAAGTATCATTAAGACTATATTTTTTATTGTCTGTTTGTTTCTTCCACTGAGCGGTTATATCCCCAAAATACTCGCCAATTGTGTTTGCAATAATTGTTGTCTGCTCTACAGTAAAATCAGACTCAACAACATTGTGCATGACTCCTTCGTATAGTTTTGCTAAAGTAAAAGAACCTACAGTTGTTTTCTCTTCATGAAGATTCTGAGTTCTAGCTCTAAATACCTTTTTTCCTGCGTCACTTTGAAGTCTTTTTCTGCTTTTTTGAGAAAGTTCTTCGCTTTTTGAAATACTTTTCCAACCCAACTGCCATATAAGTCTTTGAACAGAAGAATGCAACCCCTTAGGTTGCCGTACTATAATAGAATTGCCCTTTCTAAGTACAGAGCCTTTTCTTTTGCCTGTAGTTTTCTCATAGGCTGAAGGAAAATCATTAAAAACTTTATTTGCCGCAGCTAAGGCTGCCGCCTCTATACCTTTCACTCTATTCGCAGAAACTTCTGCATCTTTAAAAGACTTCTCTCCATATAAAGCAGCAATAGTATTATCTCTATATAAAGTTATTAAATCTTCTAGAGTAATTGTTGTAATATGTGGGCTGCCTCCCATTTGACTACGAAGTACAGTATCCCACCTTCTTTTATATCTAGGATTAGTAAGAAACTGTTTTATAAGTTTATCTACTAATTGTTTACTCATTAAAAATTCTTATACAAGTCTAAAACTCTCTTAATGTGGTCGGGAAAAGCAACATTATTACGTTGGCTAGTAGAACTCTGGTTCTGTATACTGGCTGCTCCTAAAGTTCTTCGCTCTTTATGCTCATCTTTCAAATAGTAAGTCAGTAGATCAACTACCGCTAATTTTAGATCTGCAGGAAGTTCAGAGTATCCTGCAGTGTACACAACTCTTACGCTACCAACACCTTTAGGCCAGTTAGTAGCAAGACCACTAGTGTTAGTTCTAAGAACACTATCGGTATTGGAATCCAGAAAATATTCATGCGAGGTCGTAGTAAGCGTCGTATAAGAGTCACCATAGGTACGCCTCTCTTCAACGGATACAATAGTATTTACAGGACTCTCTGTTAACTGTACAATATTCGTATCCCAATTAATATTAAAAGTTTCCGTCTTATTTGTAGAATAGTAATCTACAATGCTGTTGCCGCAGTAAGTTTTTACTAATTGACTTATAGAAGGAATAAGCACATTCAATCGTCCATCCTCTTTAGGGCTGGCGATACCTTGTGCATCTTTATATTCTGCTAATGTTATTAAGTTTGCCATAAGTATATTAGTAAAAACTTGGGGGAGGAAATCCTCCCCCAGGTAGCAAGTAACAAGTATCTGTTACGAGTAAGCCCAGCGAACTGAAGGCTTGTTAGAGCCAGAAGCTGCAACCAACTGATTAAAGCCAAGAGACTGAGTTGCGACCAATACGGTGCGCTGCTCTTTGACAATATAGTCAGTTTCAACGCTGACGCCACGCAGACGTGGAACAACGTAGTTAGGCATATATACTGCCAAAGCTGCAGTAGTAGTAGCTGCACCCGAGTTGCCCAAGTTATAGGCAAGACGATCGGTAGCGATTACTGGTGAACCGAATACCGTGCCAACCATGCCGGTCAGCTTAGCAGCCAAATCACTACCAACTTCTTGTACGTCGGTGAAGCCAGAAGCATCAATCAACTCATAGTATGCATCGGTAGGTACGATGTATGCAACTTGAGAAGCCTCAAGACCATACTTGCCCATTTCCTTACGCATTGCAAGAAGGTTAGCAGGAGTAACTTCGCCAGATCCTGAAGCATCAAGAGCAGTTTGGGCAGAAGCAGAAGAATAACCACTAGTGTTATCCGTACCGTTCGCACCAACCAGACCTTGTGAGATGCTACCAGCACCAGCACCAACTAGAATGGCACTGTCAATAGCTACAGCGTGTGCACGAGCCAAAGCAGACGTAATCATTGGAAGGACAGAAACAACGATTTGCTCGTCGGTGTCATTCGTGATAAACGTGCTTGAGATCAAGCGATGTGCTTGCAAGATAACCTGATTAACATTATAGTTGTTATCAGATGCACCAGCTTCTTCCAAGTTATTGGCAGCAGTGTCAGCGCCCGTAGCTGCAAAGTTTGCAGGCTCAGTATCAGGAGCGACAGGCAGTACAGTTGCGCCAGATGAAACCGCGATTTCACGGAACAAAGGTGCTACCTTCTGTGCTTGACGTACTTCTTCTTCGAATGCGTTGGAAACGATTACATCGATACCTGCAGAAGACGTAGAAGTGTAGGTAACTTCAGCCTTTTCAAGGACTTCTTGACCATACTGAGTATCCCAACCTTTGTTGGTTACTTGACCAAGAATATGGGCAGAGAGCAAATCTTTGCCGTGAGACTTAAGATCAGAGGCCTTACGACCAGAGAAATCACGCTTGCTAGTACGCATAGCTTCGATTTCAGCTGACTTTTCTTCCAGCTCACTCTTGTACTTGTTCAGTACTTCGGCAGCATTTACCTGCTCATTTTCAAACTCTTTGCGAAGATCAGCCATCAAACGCTCAGCACCTGATTCTACACCAGATACTACGGCTTGCTTAACTTCTTCTTCTTGTTGTGCCTTTGCTTCAACTTCAGCCTGAATTTCTTGGGCTGCGGCTTCTTCAGCGGCTTTTTGCTCGGCTTGCTTCATTGCAATCTTTGCAGCAGTTTCCTCTGCTACCTTCTTAGCAAGTGCTTCCAAGTCGATTTCTGGAGTATTAACTTCAGACATTTGGATCTCCTTTTGAACCTTTTTGGTTCCGTCCGGTGTATCACTAGCTACGCTAGAAGTATTAACTTCGTCTTTAGCCAGAGTCTGACCGGCTAGATCTACACGATTGGTGAAAGTTTTCTTGAACTCTTCGTATTCTGAAACAGAATCAAAAGACTTCGCCAGAGAGAAAGTAGCTTCTTGATTGCAAGGAACGGATACAACCGATACTTCAAACAATTCAGCATCCTTTATCTTTAGTCCGTCGGTTTCCTGGAGGTAATCAGCATCCTTGACTCGGAAACCAACAGAAAATGCTCCAAGGATACCTTCTTTAACTAATTCGCATACATTAGCAGGTGCAGACTTGCTAATTTTTGCTTCTAATTCCAGGCCGTGTTCTGTTGCTTTTAGGCCTGTTGCTCGACCAATGGGTCGATCATAGTCATGATTGAAAAGAATAATAGGGTTCTTTTCGAAATTTTTCAAACCACCTTTAGTCCATGCTTCTGCTGAAATAGAATCACCTGCTCGGTCAAAATCAACCGTGCTAGCCATTCCTTTAATAGTAACAGAGCCATCATCGGCTGCATGAGACTTAAAAGTAGAGGTAAGATTAAATATCTTTTCCATTTTAACTCCCTGTCTTCGCTTGGGCTAGTTTAGCTAGAGGGGCTTCTTTCTCTTCAACTTTCTCAACTTGATGAATGATTCCCCACAACTCTGGTTCATACTTCTCAATCCATTCGACTGCAGCAGTATAAGAGCCCATTACTTTTACAATTTCTTTCATGGTAAGAAAGTTGGGTCGGTCATTAGCGACCTTGTATTCACGAGCTGGAACTATCTTGCCTTTTTCTGCAAAATACATTCCTAACTCTCTAACTAATTTATGCTTGCGATTTCTAGTCATCTGTGTCTTCTTCTGTTGGTCTACCGCCCTCATCGGGATTTACTGCACTACCTGCTATGTTTGCAGGTACTCTTAAATCATCGTTACCTTCTAATGCCTCAAATCCAAGTCTTACTCGAGCTTCGTTCGCTGATATAATACCGCCATTTACTAGTGAAGTATAATACTGTGACTGATCTCGTAACTCTGGTTGAAGTGCTGGAATATTAGTAGCATCTTCTTCGATTGAGTACCCAAAGAAACGACTATAGGCATAGTTAATCTTTCTGACAATAGGTAGTATAGTTTCAAGATAATACATTCGCATATTAGGGCGAATATTTGCATTATTTCCTGAATCCAACAAGATTGGTGGAACTCCTAATGCTTTTAAGATAATTTTTTCATTCTCTTCAATTGAAGACTGGAAGTCAAGTTCCTTAAAATTTACGTTAGATACTGAGTCAATCTCGATGCCTCCATCAAGAATTAGAGGTCGTCTGCCTCCGGCATCAGGTCTATATCGAGAAGACCAGGATTGAATCATTCGCTCTTTAATTTTCTCACTAAGAGTATTCGGACTCTTTAGTACAAGACCAGGTACTGCTCCATTTTTAAAGAAGTTATCTTGAAACTTTCTCATTGAGGCTGTTAGTTGCATAGTGCGTACTGCGGGCTTCAATCGAGAAGTACCTCGGAAGATAGAGTAAAAAGAGTTTTCTTTTATATGAATAATCTCATCCGGGGTATAATCAATATCGTTATAAGTGTACTTTTCAATATAAGTTTTGGAGTCTGCGTGAATAGTTACGCTGTCGGCAGGTAAGTGGTATAGGTGAGCCCCATCATAATATACAAAGATGTTGCCATCAAGAAGGTAGTCAGTAATCAAGTTTCGCTTAAACGAACTAACATCCTGAAAAGGATTGGGCTCTTTGTTTAAAAGAAGATCTACTCTAGATCTTTTTATACCCTTGCGCACTCCAGTAACTGGCTGAGGTTGAACGACAACAGGAATTTCTGCTACATCGTCAACAATCATATTCACACCACGATTTACGATCTCTAAAGTTTCGTAATATCTTTCGTAACTTTGTGTAAATTCTCGAGAGGATTCTTTTTCTTGGCCAAAGTACTGCTGTATGGGATTAAGTTTCTCCATATCCAGTTCCTTCTCTTGACGGCCTAAAAGTCTATCATACCACGCCATGTTTCTCTCTTTGAATCTCTACCCAGTTTTTCTGCTTGTTTGCGGTGCCTAAACCTGGATTTCTTCCATAAATGGAATGTAACTGCAAATGATGCTCGTGGCAAAGAGTAACTGTATGATCGTAAAGTTCTTCTCTATGCTCTTCTATGAACTCATCTCTAAAGGATAAGATGTTCTTAGGATCTAGCTTGTTCTTGGCTACATAGTTATGAACAAGAGGGCTTAAGGTATAAAAGTGGTGAAAGTCTAGTTTTACAGTTGAACCGCAAATTCTGCACTCAGTGCCTTTTTCATAGTTATTCTTAGCCTTATCTCTTATGTATTTTACGATGTCTCTTTTTAAATCCATTTTCTAATACCAGAATTATATCGAGTTTGGGGTACCATGTCAAATACTATTTTTGATATGGTGTCATTAGAAGCCGCTGTTTGATGTCTCAAATGAGTATAGAGCGTATCTTAAAGCATCTGCCATGTGCGAAGCTTTATTATGTTTTGGCTTCTCTTTAAGGAGGTTAGGATTCGGATCCCATTGGTACTGATCTAGAGCTGATAGAGTTTCTTTACAGTCCTGATCAACATGTAACTTATCGTTGTCTACTATCCCTTCTACATGGGCGATTCCGTCTAAAACGGACTTTTTAGCATTGTTAGTACTAATATCATAGTTTTGCGCGAAGTCAAACCGAGTTTGCTGTGCAGCAGAGTCAATAAATATGTAGTCAATATCCCACTTATCTATGAGTCTTTGTATCTCTCCTGCGTGTTGCTCGGTGGTGCGCTCTGCATCAAGATACTCGTCTACTAAATAATACTTTTCTTCATCCCAGTCATATGCGATTACACACAGAGCAGTAGGATCTCTATATCCTACGTCAAGTCCTGCAAAGACATCCATCTTACTTATGTCCATATCTTGAAACGACCCCGTACATTCTTCGTAGTTATAGCTCCAGACCTGACCCTCGTAGGTATTAAAGTCAGCTTCATACTCTTGACGAAACTCAGCCTCAGACATACTCTTACGAGCCTCTGCTATATCTAGTTCGGACATTCGGGGATTTGATTTATAAGTGGCACGAATAGATGCCCACTCAGGAAATTCAGTATCGAAGCCTCTATGAAAAAACTCTGAGAACCAGTTGTTTTTTCCACGAGGGGTAGAAATGAAGATTGCTTTTGAATTGTCTTTGTCAAGCGTGGGTCTCAGTGCCACATTAAAAGCATCCCTGCCATCGGCAAGAGCTGCTTCATCAAAAATAATCAAATCGTAGGATCTACCCACACAGGAGTCAACTTGATTGACTGACCCCATACGCACAGTAGATCCGTTCGATAGTTCTATAACTTTATCTTTGGCGTTATCTTTGACTACTTCAAGATCAAAGTGTTTAATCAGTGTTCTTTGCAAGTCGAAAGATATTTGTGACAAAGCATAGTTAGGCGACATAATTAGAATATTAGAATTAGGAATAAGAGATACTAGTTGTCCAATAATATTGGCAATATAAGTCTTTCCCTGTCTACGAGAAACAGCCGCACAGACAAATCGATACTTAGGGCTATTAATAGCATTAATAATCGCTGTCTGGGAAGGCAGTGGTGTAATACCTAGTAAGTCCAAATAAGGATCGATAGGCAACTTCAAAAACTTGTCTTCCTGTGTGTAATCACAAATATAATCAGAGATTATATCCTTGCGGCTTATTTCAATCATCTAATCTTGTCCCATGGACCTTGTTTTGCTATACTTCCTGCAATATTCAAGCTCCGTCAATTTATCATCCTCAGCATCTTTTCTGACAGGTCGAATATTTCTTTTATATTCTTCCACATCAGAGCCCTTCCACTTACTACTTTTTGGTTGAGATTGCATAATTACCTCTTAGACATCCATGCAGATACGCCCATATAAGCGCCTACGACGCCGGCCTGAGCAATGTAAAATAATCCAAGTAGATCTGCTAAAGCAGCTACTCGGCTCTCACTTACAGCAGGGCTAAACAATATGGCACTAAAAACTATCATAGAACCCATTGCAACCCATGCCATTCTTTTTTGAGCCTCTGACTTCTCTTCTCGAAGTTCCAGCTCTAACATATCCTGTGATCGTTTAATTTCTTCGTCTGACACTACACCGTCTCCATCTAGGTCAAATTGTGCATAGTGTGAATCTTTTTGTAATTTTTTCATGGTAGTAAGAAGAATAAGGCAACTGCGATTAGTATGCTCCCGATTATTAAAGTAGTAAATCCAACTAAGATTTGTTGTATTAAATGATCTCTTTCTTTGCGCTTTCTAGATAGCATGGCCATTTGCTGTTTTCTGGCATGTTCTTGTTCTGCTCTAGCTTGTTGAAAGCTCTTTAGCATCTCAGGGTCTACCATAGCTAACAAATCATGAACGTCTTTCCAATGTCTCTCGTAGCTTTTCTTAATCATCGTAAGCTTGAGTAGCTCGCTCTGGCTAAGAGGGTTAAAAGTACTGGACTTTCTTTTTACTTCAAATTCAGTGACTGCTTCCCCAAAATCACTGATGGTGCCCATAAGCTGCTGCATTCCCTCGCCAGTTTCATTAGCTTTTTGTATAAGGCCATTTATCTGCGACAGAATAGTGCTCGCCATCATTACTGATTCTATAACCATGGTCTACCACTTTACTTTGTCCGCCCAATACGCTGCGGACATCTTGCCCTTTGCAATATTCTTTGCGTGTCGGGCTTTGAATGAAGCACGTTTACGCTTCATTGCTTCACTCTCTCCTTTCTTAGGTTTACCGGCTGTTTTTGCTCCTTGCTGCCCAAAACGAATAGTCTTAACTTTATCTCCTGATTTTGCTACAACAATATGGGACTTTTTCGGGTGACCTGGAGTTCTTTTTGGCTTATTGTATCCCGATACCCCGGCTTTCTTCAATCTTGAATCTTTCTTTTTACCTTTTCTTTTTACTGCCACGTTTCTTTCTCTTTACAAAGGTACTAACCATAGTGGGTTTGCCCCCTGGATTGCCGGCCGCTCTTTTTCTGCGGACAGCTGACTTTCGTTGCTTTTCAGTAAGGCCAGCGGCTTTGGCAGCAGGAAGACATTTTGGATAACTTTTCTTCCCTGATTTGGTTCTTCCGCATTTTTCAAAGCCGCCGCCCTTTTTAGGTCTGGATATATCTACCCAATCTTCTTTAAACCATTTAGTAAGGCCACTTTTTGGTTTAGCCATTATTTTCTCCGCTATGGAGTAAGACCTCCAATTCTTTTATCTTTAACTCTAAGTCTCTAACTCTTTTTACAGTATCACTTACTTCTGGCGGAGGAGAGAAATTATCAATCCACTCGTCGTTTTCTTCAACCTCTACTGATATCGCCTGTAAGTTATGTTCTAAAAAGGCTATTCTCTCTGTGATACCAGTATAAGCCCACACAGATACTGCAGTAAAGGTTACTAATCCTATTAAATTCTTTAAGGGTATAGCTAACTCTGTTGCTTCATTTATCTTTGTGGGCATAATACCTCGCTTATAGACAACTGCCTATCGCTTAGAAGGTCACTTTTTTCCGCGCTTCTTTTTTAAAATAGCTTTTTGAAGTGCTGGAGGCAGCTTCTTTTGAGCGGCTGTCAAGCCTCCCATAGACTTCTTCTTCTTGCCCTTACCTTTCTTAGCTGGACGACCTCTTTTCTTTCCGTAAGTTCCTTTACCTGCTGGCATTACTTTACTCCCATGCGGTATTTTCCGCCTTTGGCTTTATAAGTTTTTACAAGCCACCCATTTGCATAAGCTGAAGGATACACAGCAAACTTTCGTTTGGCTTGTGCCTTCACTCGTGCGTAAAGTTTTTTATTTGTAGGAATAGGCTTTTTCTTCGCAGCCTTTTTGCGCTTACGAACAGCCACTTATGCGTCTGCTGAAAAAAGATCCTTGCTCTTAACTACTACAGGTTCTTTTTTCTCTTTGCCA